>Ga0189287_100059_pt1 | contig 136454 bp, 133 predicted proteins | sample UW86minimetaG_FD_130319 | JGI IMG/M metagenome (GOLD analysis project Ga0189287, IMG submission 130319) | Marine microbial communities from the Costa Rica Dome - UW86 mini metaG | ecosystem: Environmental > Aquatic > Marine > Oceanic > Photic zone | place: Costa Rica: the Eastern Pacific...
ACCACGATCTTTTGGTTCGGGATAATCACCATGGCGACATTGGCAACCATGATCGTGGCGGTGAAGGCGCCCAGATGCAGCAGCGCCGCGCGTCCGGAAAACACCTGCGCATAAAACCAGCTGAACGCCACGATGATGAGGAACAGAACCCCCATCATCACCGGCGGATTGTCGCCAAGCTTGGAGTTGCAGAGGCTGGAGTAAAGCACCCAACCTGCGACCAGCGAGACCACCGAGATGCCAATGGCCTGCCAGGTGGCAAGTTCCATCACATGGGGGTCGATGAGAAAGAGATCAGCGCTGAAATAGTAGACCAGCACCAGCAACGCGAAGCCCGAAATCCAGGTCCAATAGGCCTCCCATTTGAACCAGACCAAATGCTCGGGCAGGTTGGATGGTGCCACCATGTATTTGTTGATGTGATAAAACCCGCCGCCATGCACCTGCCACTCTTCGCCGGACACGCCCTCGGGCAAGGGCACATCACGGCGCAGACCCAGATCAAGCGCGATGAAGTAGAAGCTCGACCCGATCCAGGCGATGGCGGTGATGACATGCAGCCAGCGGACGACAAATTCCAGCCAGTCGCCAAGGACAAATAAATCGAACATGCAGGGGGCCTTTAACGCGAAACCAAGTAGACCGATCCTTGCAAGGATCACGCCACAGGGGAAGGGGGCTGTCAGTGCTAAGTGTGAACGCTACATGGATGGCTATGTTTCGCGCGTTTGCCCTTTTGTTGCTCTCTGCTGCCCCCGCTATGGCCTGGCAAGTTGTGCCTGGAAACATCTGCGAGATTCGCCATGCGCAGGATAGTGCCGCAGTGAGCGTCACGTATGATCTTGAAAGCCTGGACTACGCCATTGCGATCACGCGCGGTGAGCCTTGGGTTGCAAGCGCAGTGTTCGCCCTGCGGTTCAATGGGCCGGTCAGCAACATGATTAGCACCAACCGTCACACGCTCTCTGACGATAACTCGACGCTCACTGTGACCGACCGTGGTTTTGGCAATGTTCTTGATGGGCTTGAGTTCAACGAAACAGCCACGGCTCTGTTGGGTGAGCAGGTCGTGGTGTTATCGCTGGCAGGCGCGGCCCCTGCTGTGCAGGCGTTTCGGGCCTGCACGCGCAGCCTACGAGTTTAGCGACTGGCTCTATTCATTCCACAGCTGTGTTTGTGGATAGAATTGCGACCAGGCAAACCAGAAGGCCTGGTGGCTCGACAGGTCACCACCATCGGCATCCACCGCGCGGACGCCACCGGCGTCGAGCTCCAGCCGGATATTCTCCACCGTGATCTCATCGCCCGCAAGTAAAACTGCCATCGCGCCTGCGCGTTCGAAGGCCCAAGGCGTGCCAGATTCTGAGATCACCCCGATCACGTCCTCATGGATGGGCAAGCGTGGGTCCACATCGCCAACGGGGAAGATTGGGCCATCAGCATCGCGACCGTTGCGGAAGTCGGGGTTGCGGCCGAGGGCATAACGCTCTTCCAAAACGGTGGTTTGGGGGTGTGCCTCTTTCCAAGCGCCCCAGGTGGTGGTGACAACGCTGGCCTGGTCCAGTTGTAAGCCAATCTCGGCCAGCGGGCCCGTCATAGCGTCACCGCGAAAGGTGTCGAAGATGGAGTTGGTGACCAGATCGTACATCACCTTGTTAGAGCGGATGAGCAGGCCGGATGTGCGCAAAATCGGCCGTTCCACACCTTCTGGCAGCCCGTCGGTGAAGTAGGCTTGGGCGGCACCGCATAGCGTGCAGTAAGGAATGCCAAGGTCGCGCCCGCCCAGCGTGTCATTGACCATCTCTCGCACTTCCATGATCTGACGCGGATAAGCGCGGTACTCACCATTCACTTCGATGCCGAAAACAATGTCATCATCGGCTGGCCAGGTGGCGTCTGCCGCGGCCACGACGTCTGGATTGTCAGCAGCGGGGATGCACTGGCATGCATCATCGGTTGCATCGTGGGGGCGAGAATCGATGAGCACACCGCCCCAGGAAACAAGCCGCCAGTCGATATCGCCCTCTACCATCAGGTCTTCCCAACCGGGCACAATGCTGGTGAAGATTGCACGCTTGTACTCCAGATAGCCGGGTATGGCTGGAATATTCCAGGCGATCAGATGGTCGGTCAGTTCACCCCAGAAGGTGCGTGTTTCTAGCTCTGTGTCCAGCAGGCTTGCAGCGGCTTCAGCCAGATCGCGGTGGAAGAACGCGTTGAGGGTAAAGCGCATCATGTCGGTGATGATCCAGGCTACCCGAGGGTCCTGTGCCTCAACGATCTGTTCCAAAGCTGCGGCTTCGTCGTCGCCCCAGCGGCGCGTGTCGAAAAAGTCGATGAACAGGGTGCGTAGTGCCGCTTCCAACTCCGGCGACACCGGGCCTTCAGGGATGGCTGGCGGCTCACCAAATTGCTCGATGGCATGGTCAGAGATGGTGGCGTTGGCAGCATCCGCCTCTTGTGCGGCGAGTGCCGTTGCTTGGAGCGACATACCGGCAACAAACAGCGGTGCGAGGATCCATCGGTTTAGCGCGCCCAGAGCTTTCATTATCAAGTCTTTCACAACAGAAACGTCTGAAAAGCTTAACATGGCTGCCGAGCGGGCAGACTTCACCACGGATCACGATTTGGTAGGGTGGTCTGTGAAGAAGCGGTGGCTAACTTCCGCGGTAGGTGGAGTACCCGTAGGGCGAGAGCAACAGCGGCACATGGTAGTGATCGTCCTCGCTCATGCCGAAGCGGATCGGCACATGATCGAGAAACAGCGGTTCTTCCTTCACCAGCCCGTTGGCGCGCAGATAATCACCAGCGAAAAAGATCAGCTCATACTGGCCGGTTTCAAAGGCCTCTTTGGGCAGGATCGGCTCATTGGTGCGGCCATCGGCGTTGGTCACCGCTTCAGCGATCTTGTGCTGGCCGTCAGCTGTGACCTTATAAAGCCAGATCCGGATGCCTTCAGCTGGGCAACCACGCGCGGTGTCGAGCACATGTGTTGTGAGAAATCCCGTATTCTCAGATGTCTGTTGGCTTGCCATCGTGGCCCGTCTCCTGCTTCAGTTCGTTAAGGCGAGGACTGCACGGCTTTACCGCGTTTGGCAAACCGGTTGGTGCTGCGGCCTGCCTAAAGTGTATGCAGGGCTGTGCCCTCTAACGGCCCTTTCTGGAGTAACCCTATGACGCCTCCTCGCTATCCTCGTGACATGATCGGTTACGGCGCCAATCCGCCGGACCCGCAATGGCCGAATGGTGCCAAGATCGCGGTGCAGATCGTGCTCAATTACGAAGAGGGCGGGGAGAACGCGACGATCCATGGTGATGCGGGGTCAGAGGCCTTTCTTTCTGAGATCGTTGGGGCTGCTTCCTGGGAAGGCAAGCGCCACGCGAACATGGAATCGATCTATGAATATGGCGCACGCGCCGGGTTCTGGCGGCTGCATCGCCTGTTCACCGGCATGGAGATTCCGCTGACGGTCTATGGCGTGGCGACCGCGCTTGCCCGCTCGCCTGAGCAGGTCGACGCCATGAAGGCGGCTGATTGGGAGATCGCCAGCCACGGTTTGAAATGGATCGAGTACAAGGATTTTTCGCGCAAGGATGAGCGCAAGCATATGGACGAGGCGATTGCCCTGCACACGGAAGTGGTCGGGGAGCGCCCACGCGGTTGGTACACCGGGCGCAGTTCCATGCAGACGGTAGGCTTGGCGGCTGAAGAGGGCGGCTTTGATTATGTTGCTGACAGCTATGCTGATGATTTGCCCTATTGGGTCCAGGCTGGCGGGCGCGACCAGTTGGTTGTGCCTTACACGCTCGATGCCAACGATATGCGCTTCGCTACCCCGCAGGGTTTCAACTCTGGCGACCAGTTTTTTGCCTATCTGACCGACAGTTTCGATGCGCTCTACGCTGAGGGTGAAGCTGGGGCGCCGAAGATGATGTCCATCGGCCTGCATTGCCGCCTGGCGGGGCGGCCTGGGCGGATCATGGCGCTGAAGCGGTTCCTGGAACACGCCATGGGCCATGAGGGTGTGTGGTTTGCCAAACGGATTGACGTGGCTCGGCACTGGGCTTCTCTTTTCCCACCGTCGCTCCGTTCCTCTGGAACGACCGCTCAGGCGGGGAGGCCCTCAAGCATGAAAAAAGATGAGTTTATCGAGATGTTTGGCGGCATCTTTGAGCATTCGCCCTGGGTCGCCAAACGAGCCTACAAGCTGGAGCTTGGCCCAGCCCATGACACCGCTGCTGGCGTGCACAATGCGCTGTGCCGCGCGTTTCGTGCAGCCAGCGAAGAAGAGCGGCTCGGCGTCCTTACAGCGCACCCCGATTTGGCGGGTAAGCTTGCGCAAGCTGAACGGCTAACAGAGGCGTCCACGGCTGAACAATCCTCCGCTGGGTTGGATGCGCTGACCGATGATGAGCGCCGCACCTTTGAGCGGCTGAATGCTAGTTACACCGGTCGTTTCGGCTTCCCGTTCATCATCGCGGTGAAGGACAACACCAAGGCGAGCATTCTTTCAGCCTTCGAGCGACGGCTTGAGAACGACCGTGACACCGAGTTCGCTGAAGCCTGCGCCCAAGTGGAGCGCATCGCAAGGCTGCGGCTCGATGCAATGTGGGGTGACCAATGAGCTACCCGTCTGATCTGGGCGGCCTGCCGCCACAAAGCGCATTGATGACAGGGCGGGCGATTTTCACCGAAGCTTATGCGGTGATCCCCAAAGGCGTGATGCGTGACATCGTCACCAGCCCGCTGCCGAACTGGGAAAAAACTCGCAGTTGGACCATCGCGCGCCCTCTTTCTGGGTTTGCTGAAACCTTCGCGCATTTGATCATGGAGGTGGCGCCAGGCGGCGGGTCACACAAGCCTGAACCGGATTCCATGGCCGAAGGCGTAGTGTTTGTGGTCGGCGGTGCGGTGCGACTCTCCGTTGAGGCCGGTGCCGCCAAGGCCAATCTTGGTTTTACTGCGACCAACGCAGCTGGTTTTGACGGCATCGATACTGTGATGGAAGCGGGCGGTTATGCCTATCTGCCAGCTGGAAGCGATTGGTCCTTGGCCAATGAAGGCGAAGAACCCGCCACCTTCCACTGGATCCGCAAGGCCTATGAATCCGTCGATGGTATTGATGCGCCGAAGCCGTTCGTCACGTCTGATCAGGAGCAACCCATCAACTGGATGCCAGGCACAGAAGAGCGCTGGGGTACCACGCGTTTTGCCGAGCCTGATGATCTAGCGCACGATATGCACGTCAATATCGTGACGTTTGAACCAGGCGGTACGATCCCGTTTGAAGAAACGCATGTCATGGAGCACGGGCTCTATGTGCTGGAGGGCAAGGCTGTTTATAAACTCAACCAAGATTGGGTGGAGGTTGAAGCCGGCGACTTTATGTGGCTGCGCGCTTTCTGTCCGCAGGCTTGTTATGCAGGCGGTCCGGGCCGGTTCCGTTACCTGCTCTATAAAGACATGAACCGCCTGCCGCGCCTTGGACGACCGGGCGCCTTTTTACGATGAGCCTTTCTAAGGCCAGGATCATCGCGCGCCCATTATCTGCAGAGGCGTTCGCCCCCTATGGCGATGTGCTGTCGGTGGAAGGCGAGCCGGACAGACTGATCAATCAGGGCCTCTGCGGGCGCTATCATGATCGGGCTAAGCTCGATTTCGGGCCCGAAGCGCGCGCGGGCATAAGCCTGTTCAAAGCAGAGCTTCGTGCGCTGCCCCACACCCTCGACATGATGGAACGGCACCCGGATGGGTCACAGGCGTTTTTGCCCATGGATATGCACCCGTTTCTTGTGATCGTCGCTCAAGATGATGGCGGTAAGCCGGGGGAGCCTGCGGCGTTTCTCACCCACACCGGCGAGGGCGTGAATTATCATCGCGGCACCTGGCATGGTGTGCTGACGCCGCTTGCGGGCAACGGACTCTTTGCCGTGGTGGACCGGATCGGTGAGACGCCCAACCTGGAGGAGCATTGGTTCGATACGCCCTATCAGGTGGTGGGGCAGGCGATTTGACAGCCAGATCGGCTTGATGATAGCGCATTTCTTGTTTTCGGCGTTGAGCGCGGCAGTCCATTTGGATGCAACCGCGGCGCTAGCCCCGGAAATCGTTCGATAAGGATATCCGGGGTTTCACAAACCGGAGAAGCCTTATGAAAACCATCATCGAACCCTTCCGCATCAAATCCGTTGAACCGATCCGTATGACCACGCGGGCCGAGCGCGAAGAGAAACTGCGTGCGGCCAAGTTCAACCTGTTTGCCTTGAAATCCGAGGATGTGATCATCGACCTGCTGACCGACAGCGGCACCGGGGCGATGAGCGCGCAGCAATGGTCTGCCATCATGCAGGGCGATGAAAGCTATGCTGGCTCGCCTTCGTTTGAGCGGTTTAAGAGCGCCGTGACGAACCTGATGCCCTTCAAGCACATCATCCCCACCCATCAAGGCCGGGCGGCTGAGTCGATCTTGATGTCGATTTTCGGCGGCGCTGGGCGAACCATTCCGTCCAACACGCATTTCGACACCACGCGCGGGAACATTGAGGCGAGCGGCGCAGAGGCCCATGATCTGAACATCCCGGAAGGACGCGACAGCCAATCGCTGCACCCGTTCAAGGGCAATATGGACTTGCAGGCGCTGGATGCGTTTCTGGCCAAGCATGGCGATGCGGTGCCGGTGGTGATGATCACCATCACCAACAATGCGGGCGGTGGTCAGCCTGTGAGCATAAAAAACATTCGCGCCACAGCCGCACTCGCACACAAATACCACAAGCCCTTCATCATCGATGGCTGCCGGTTTGCCGAGAATGCCTGGTTCATCAAGCAGCGCGAGGATGGGCAACAGAACCGCTCCATCCGTGACATTGTGCGCGACTGTTTCAGCTTCGCCGATGGCATGACGATGAGCGCCAAAAAGGACGCCTTTGGCAACATTGGCGGTTGGTTGGCGCTCAATGATGATGAGTGGGCCGAGCAAGCACGCGTTAAGCTGATCCAAACCGAGGGCTTTCCCACCTATGGTGGCTTGGCGGGCCGTGACCTGGATGCCCTGGCGCAGGGTCTCGTTGAGATCGTCGATGAGAGTTATCTGGAATACCGCATCCGCACCAACGAGTACATTGTGGAGCGGTTGGATGCGATGGGTATTCCGGTTGTGAAGCCTGCGGGTGGGCACGCGGTTTTCATTGATGCCAAGCGCTGGTTGCCCGACATGAACCCGCTGCACTTTCCGGCCCATGCTGTGGCCTGCAAGCTCTATGAGATTGGCGGCATCCGCGCCTGCGAGATCGGCAGTGTGATGTTTGGGCGTCAGCCGGATGGGTCAGAAAAACCCGCTGCCATGGAGCTGGTGCGATTGGCGTTTCCTCGGCGCACCTACACCCAATCCCATGCTGATTACATTGTTGAAGCGTTTGAGCAGTTGCAGGCTGAGGTTGGTGATTTGCGCGGTTTTGCGATCACGCAGGAGCCCAAGCAGATGCGGCACTTCACCTGTCAGTTCGCGCCCCTTGATGTCTCTGGTGATAGGGCAGCGGCCTAGGCGGCCCTTCAGACTTGACCAGGTCGATTGTCTTGCCAACGATGGTCCTGGTTTGTCGATCAAACAAAAAGAGGGCATGGCCGGGCAAAACCTGGCCATGGCACATCAAAGATGTCGAAAAAGATCGCCGTTGAAAACGTCAATGTGCCTGGGCACGTCACCAATGTGGACGCTGCCAAATATCACGCGATGAAAGAGGCGTTGTTGGCTGTGCTGCCAACCGAAGAGCCTGGGATGGTGGTGAAAGATGCGCTGACGGCGCTCAAGCCCAATCTGCCAGATGATCTGTTTCCTGAAGGCAAGACATCGGGCTGGTGGCAGAAATGCGTGCAGCTTGATCTGGAGGCCAAGGGTTTGGTGAAACGCTTGCCGACCAAACCGATGACACTTGTTAAGTACTGATCATAACAGCTTAATCTGGCGGCTTTGCACGCAGCCAGTCGAGACGTAACTCCCCGAAACATGGGATACCTTACCTAACGACAATTGAGCATTTTGGCGGCGTGCTTAGGCCGCTCAAAAACAAGATACACGCCATCGCACCAGAGCTTCAGTTCTGGGGCTATGAGGGTGGCAATGTGCTGGCCGCGGTTGCCGGGGCAGGCGGGTTCATCGCGTTCTACAATGATCTGCGGTCTGTTGGGGATGTTCCCCTTCACGATCTTTCAGCTGGGATCGTCGGCGCCTTCACGTCCTATCCCGACGTGTTGGTGACGACGGGTCTGGCGCTCATCGTCCTGCTTACCGTCACGCTGGGCGGCCTGTTCGGTACTACTCTTGGACCAGCCGTTAAACTGTGGATCGACAGGGTCGCAGCCGTTTGTGGGATCCTGCTCGCGGCTGGATGCGGGGGGGGAGCTTGCAGGCTTTGGGCTCAGCTCGTTGTCCGGTGCTGGATCGTTGATGCTTCCGATCCTGACCGTGCTCACCGGTATCTATGTGATTTTTGCCAGTCTGATGACCTATCAGGGTGGGATTTTTGCTTGCGACGGTTTTGCCGAACCTGCCGCCTCGTCGGTGCCTTGGAAGAAGGTCATCGACTGGATGGGTTCCACCCCACGCGGAAGCGGCAACAGCTCAAACGCCAAAACCAGCGCCAGAGTGAGAATCGCTAGGTCCCACGCGGCGATCACCGCAGGATGCTCCCAGACATTGCGGGTTTGGACGAACGTGCTCAAAAGATGGAAATCAGCTCGCGTTGGATGGCTTCAAACACCGCCTCGTCGCGCGAATTGACTTCAAGCTTGCGATAAATGCTCTTGATATGCGTCGGCACAGTGTTGCTGGAAATGCCAAGCTTTGTGGCCACATCCTTGTAGGTGAAGCCTTTGGCGATGCCCCACAGGATGTCCATATGCGCGGGGACACCGGAGCCATCCCGTATTGACAGGATAGGAGCCGGCCGTCGAACGGATCAAACATCGGTGTCCAACCTGGATCGCGGTCCTAGCCTGCTTTGGCTTTGGCAAAGACCGCATCGATCATCGCTTGGGTTCCGCGCGCATCTTCCAAGGTCCAGGGATAGGGCTCGCCGGTGCGTACGGTTCGGCTGAACGCCTCAACCTGGTCCACATAATGGTTGGCGGCGGCGAAGCGCTCTGTGGTCACCGAGGCGCCATGGCCATTGCCGATGTTGCGATGCAGCTCAACGACCGCCGGACCGTAGAGATTGGCGTTAAACGGTGAGGTCAACCGGATAACGCCTTCCTTGCCCATGAAGGTCATTTCCTGGAAGGGATGCATGCGCATGGAATTCACCCAATGCGCAGTAAAGCCATCAAAGCGTGCCGAGACCCGTGCCAAAACATCGACGCCGTTTTCAAAATCCACATCAGCGTGGGTGATGGAAAGGGGTTCTTGCCCCGTCACCCAGCGTGTGGCGCCATAAGTGTAGACGCCAATATCGGGGATGCCGCCGCCGCCGGACTCTGGGCGGTTTCGGATGTTGTCCGGGTCAGCGGCATTGTCATAGCTGAACAGCCCTTCCACATGGATGAGCTTGCCGATGGCACCATCGCGATACAGCTCGCGCGCGCGCTGCCACTGGGCGTGGTGAACAATCATGTAGGCTTCGGTCGCTAGCAAACCTGACGCGTCTCTGGCGGCGATCAGATCATCGATCTCTGCCGCGCTCATCGCAATGGGCTTTTCGGTCAGCACATGTTTGCCAGCGGCCAGCGCTTTCTTTGTCCATTCCACATGCAGATGGTTGGGCAGCGGAATGTAGACGGCCTCAATATCTGAGTCTGCTAGCAAGGCCTCATAGCTTTCGTGGATGCGCAGCCCGGGATTGAAGGCTGTGAACCCGGCTGCTTTTTCCGCACTGGAGGTCGCGAGCGCCGCAAAGTCCGCGCCCTCAGCGGCATGGATTGCGCGCGCCATTTGCTCGCGTGCGAAATTGGCAGCGCCCAGCACGCCCCAACGGACAGGTTCAAACATCGTTCGATCTCCCGGCAATTTGTTTTATTCGGTGTAGCGGAAAGTGTGCCGGTCTCGATAGCCCCGACGACTGATGTCGTTCGCACTACCGCTTAAATTGGTTGGCGCGGTTATTGTCCTGCGCCAGACGGGCGGTCTCTTCGATGCGCTTGGCGCGGGTTTCAGGTTTTTTCGCCTGCTTGATCCACTCCAATATCCCGCGTTTGGGCGAGCGCGGAAAGGCATCAAAATGGGCTTTGGCGTCGGGATAGTTTTCCAGTGCCGCGATCAAATCGGGCGGTGATATCAGCGCTTCGACATCGTCCAGAAACGCCCACATGCCATTCTTTTTGGCGGCTTCGATCTTGGCTAACCCCGGTGGTTCCATCAGGCCTGCGGCAAGCAACTTCTCTACCCGAGCCTTGTTGCTGGCAGACCAGGCGCTTTTCTGCTTGCGTGGGGCAAGCAGCAGCATGGTGCGCTGATCATCTTTGGAGCGGGTTAGCGAATCCACCCAGCCAAAGCACAGGCACTCCTCGACTACGGCGTCATACTCGACGTACCAGTCAGTCACCGCCTTCTTGTAGGTGACCAGCCAAATGCTCTCGGATTGTTGGTGATGGATTGCTAGCCACGCGCGTAGATCCGCCCGACTTTTCACCTCGATCTGTTCAAGGGTTTCAGCCGGGCGTTTTTTCATGGTTGCACGGTCACGTTATTGGCTTCAAAGCGCCGACTTTAGCGGAACACCGGCGACATAGGTTTCGGCGATCATGCGGTTGTCGGCCAGCGTCTGCATCAGGAACAGCTCCTCTTCAAGCGTTTCCACCCGCTCCATTTTGAGTGCAGACGTTGGCATCGCCGCAGCATTGAGCACCACAAGATCAGCATCGGTGCCAGCGTCCAATGTGCCGATATTCGCCTCCATGCCAATGGCCTGCGCGTTGCCCAGCGTCATGGCAAAGAACGTTTGTAGCGGGTGCATCCGATCACCTTGAAGCTGCGCGACTTTGTAGCCAACATCCATGGTGCGCAGCATCGAGTAGCTGGTGCCGCCGCCAATGTCGGTGGCGTAAGCAATGCGCACGCCGTCCTCCTGCAACACGCGATGGCGAAAAAGCCCAGACCCCAGAAAGAGATTGGAGGTCGGGCAGGAAACGGCCACCGCGCCAGCTTCGGCCATGGCAGCGCGCTCGCGCGGCTTCAAATGGATACAATGCCCGTAAAGCGCACGCTCGTTGAGCAGGCCGAAGCGTTCATAGACGGCTGTGTAGTCTTCATCGTCCGGGTAGAGTTCAGCGACACGGGCAATCTCGCCATCGTTTTCCGACAGGTGCGACTGGATCAGACAGGTCGTGTACTCGCGTGCCAGCGTGCCAGCGGCTTCCAACTGCTCCGGTGTCGAGGTGATCGCGAAGCGCGGCGTGATCGCGTAGGTGGCCCGGCCCCTACCATGCCAGCGCTCGATAAGTTCTTTGGTGTCATCGTAGCTGGACTGGGCCGTATCGGTCAGTGCATCCGGCGCTTCACGATCCATCATCACCTTGCCACCAGCCATGGCCATGTTGCGTTTGGCAGCGGCTTGGAAAAAGGCATCGGCGCTTTGTTGATGCACCGAGCAAAACGCCACCGCTGTCGTGGTACCGTAGCGGATCAGCTCATCCATGAAGAGGTCGGCAATGCGGTGGGCATGGGCCTCATCGGCAAAACGCTGCTCTTCGATGAAGGTGTATTTGTTCAGCCATTCCAGCAGACTGCCAGCATAGGACCCGACGACCTGCATCTGCGGATAGTGAATATGCGGATCAATAAAGCCCGGCATGATCAAATGCGGGCGGTGATCGGCAATATCCGCATCAGGATGGGCCATCTTCAAGGCATGGAACGGCCCGTGGGCGATGATTTTACCGCCCTCGATAAGCACCGCACCATCACCATCATAGGTGTAGGCTTGGCGATCATCTCCATCAACTGGACGGCGGTGAAAGGTCAGCGTGCGACCGCGCAATAAGGTGCTCATGCTGGCACCTGCGGGGTGTTGTTTCGGGTGCCAGCGACTTCATCCTCTGCCCCTTTTTCAACACTGACATTCTTACCCTGGGCTCCGTCGTAAACGCCGACCGCTTCTATCACTTCGGCGGCGACCATGGCGGCGATCACGGCTGGGCGCTTGTCTTTGAGTGTCGATGCGCCGATGGGCATGGTGAGCTGATCCAGCCCATCCCGATGGCCCGTTTCGTTTTCAAGCCAGCGGGTGAAGGTGGCGCGTTTCGTTTTCGAGCCAATCATGCCGACATAAGCGGCATCGTTACGGTTCAGAGCTTCTTGGGTTAGCAAAAAATCAAGGGCGTGGTCATGCGTGAGCATAATAAAGGCGCTGCCAGGTGCGGCAGCGCGAATGTGCGTTTCGGGCAAGGGGGTCAAATCCTGATCAATGGCTGATCCGGCAAGCGCGAGCTCATCCTCGCGACTGTCGACCAGCAGGCCGTTCACAGGCAAGGGCACAAGCGCTTGGGCCAAAGCCCTGCCAACATGCCCTGCACCGAAGACGTAAACGGAAGGTTGCGTCTTCTTAGCCGTCTTAACACTTGACGCTAGGGCCGCAACATCATCAGGTTTCACCTTAGACAAAAGGAGGATAACATTTCCGCCGCAACACTGGCCGATCTCTGGACCAAGAGGGACTGTGAGGCGACGCTCTTGCGGGTCGGCGTTATGCTGCCCGGCGATCATTTGGCGGGCAGCATCAATGGCCATATATTCCAGCTGACCCCCGCCTATGGTCCCCAGAACACCCTGTGCTGAGACAAGCATTGTCGTGCCAGCGATACGTGGCGTGGAGCCCTTCGCTTCTTCGATGGTGACCAAAATGCAGGGTGTTTGGCGCGCAAAATGCGCAATCTCATCAGGGTGTGCAACATCCAACATAAGGACCTTTCGGACGCAGTTTTACTCCCGCCCCCGCAATCGTTCCACCGCCATCAAGATACGTTCAGGAGTGCATGGCGTGTCAAGACAAGGACATTGCGCATAGTTACCGACGCTGGCCACCGCCATAGAAAGCGCTTCTACCACACTGGCGGCGAGCATGAAGGGTGGTTCGCCCACCGCTTTGGAGCGTCGGATGGTGCGCTCCTTGTTCACCGACCAGCTGACCAGTTTGGTGTTGAACTGGGCCGGGCGATCAGACGCCAGCGGGATCTTGTAGGTGGAGGGCGCGTGGGTACGCAGTTGGCCCTTATCATCCCACCACAGCTCCTCGGTGGTCAGCCACCCCATGCCCTGGATGAAGGCGCCTTCCACCTGGCCGGTGTCGATGGCTGGGTTCAGCGATTTGCCTACATCGTGCAAAATGTCCGTGCGATCGACATGGTACTCGCCGGTCAGCGTGTCGATGGAGACCTCTGACACCGCTGCGCCATAGGCAAAGTAGAAGAACGGGTTGCCCTGCCCGGTGTCGCGGTTCCAGTGGATGCCGGGTGTCTTGTAGAAGCCAGCTGCCGACAGGTGGATACGCTTCATATAGGCCTGATCCACCAGATCAGGGAACGGAATGCGCTGGTTCCCGACCCGTACCACATTGGCCTCAAACACCACTTGCTCACGCGTGACTTGGTATTCCTCACAGGCGAAATCGATCAGCCGGTCTTTGATCTGGTTCGCCGCATTGTCGGCGGCCATGCCATTGAGGTCTGAGCCAGAGGACGCCGCTGTGGCCGACGTGTTGGGCACCTTTTCAGTGGTGGTGGCGGTGATTTTGACCTTGTCGATGTCGATCTGGAAGGTGTCGGCCACCACTTGCGCGACTTTGGTGTTGAGCCCCTGGCCCATCTCGGTGCCGCCATGGTTCAAGTGCACCGAGCCATCGCGGTAAACATGCACCAGCGCGCCGGCCTGATTGTACCATGTGGCGGTGAACGAGATACCGAACTTCACCGGCGTGAGCGCGATGCCCTTTTTGATGATCGGGCTGGTCTCATTGAAATTGATAATCGCTTGGCGCCGCGCCTGGTAATCCGACGTGTCTTCCAGCTCATCGACCACGCGGTGGATGATGTTGTCGGCGACCGTCTGGTGATACGGCGTGACGGTGCGGGCGTTCTCCTCACCCTCGCGGTCGTAGAAATTGATCCGCCGGATTTCTAAGGGGTCTTTGCCAAGCTTGTAGGCAATCTCCTCCATGATCCGCTCGCCAACAATCAGCCCTTGCGGGCCGCCAAACCCTCTGAACGCCGTGTTGGAGACCGTGTTGGTTTTCAGCGGCTCGGATTGCAGCAAAACGTGCGGATAGTAGTAGCAATTGTCGGCGTGAAAGAGCGCGCGGTCGGTCACCGGGCCTGAAAGATCGGCCGAAAAGCCGCAGCGCGCGGCAAAGATGCCTGAGACAGCCTCGATGCGGCCTTCATCATCATAGCCGACATCATAATCGACCAAGAAATCGTGCCGCTTGCCGGTGGTAATCATATCGTCGTCGCGGTCAGGCCGGATTTTTACCGCTTTACCGAACTTCTTGGCTGCCACCGCGGCTACGGCTGCAAACTGGTTCGATTGGGTTTCCTTGCCGCCAAAGCCACCACCCATGCGCCGCACATTCACGGTGACCGCCGCGGACGGCACGCCGAGAACGTGACCCACCATGTGCTGCACCTCGGATGGGTGCTGGGTGGAGGAATAGACCGTCATATCATCATCTTCGCCAGGGATGGCGAGCGCAATATGGCCTTCCAAGTACATGTGGTCCTGGCCGCCGATTTCGTAGCGGCCCTGCAAGCGGTTGGTGGCTGATTCCAGCGCTGCGTGTGCATCGCCGCGCTTTAAAGTCAGCGGTTTGGTGACATTGGGGTAGTTGGATTGCCGCGCTTCACCGATGGTGCGCGCAAAGGGGCGTTCGCCATATTCGACCTTGGCTTTTCGGGCGGCTTGGCGTGCGAATTCACGGGTTGTGGCAATGACCGCGAACATCGCCTGGCCAAAAAAATGCACCTGACCATCAGCAAGCACCGGTTCATCGTGCAGATGGGTCGGTGAGATGTCATTGGAGGCTGGCATATCGCGATGCGTGAGCACGCCGACAACACCCGGGCTTGCGCGCACGGCGGAAAGGTCCATCGCCTCGATGCTGCCGTTGGCGCAGGTCGATAGACCGAGATAGGCGTGCAGCGTGCTTGCCGGAGTTTCGATATCGTCGGTGTAAACCGCTTGTCCTGTCACATGCTTGTGGCCGGAATCGTGCTTGGTCGGCTGGTGCACGCCACCGTTTATGGGCTCAGGCGTGGCGTCTCTGCGCACAGGATCATCCTGTTTGGCCCTTACACGCGGCGGGACGGTGTCTGGGTCGCTCACATGCTCGCTCATGCCGCCACCTCACGTGTCAGGCGCACCGGGTGGTCGCTCTTCGTATGCTCCAAATAGAAGCGGGTGAGCAGGTTTTCAGCGGCTTTCAGGCGATAGTCAGCGGTTGCACGCCAATCGCTAAGCGGTTGATAATCCTTTGAGAATTCTGCTTTGGCTGCGTCCACAGTGTCCTGTTTCCACGGCTTGCCGATCAGCGCTTGCTCAACATGTTTGGCCCGTGCGGGCGTGCCAGCCATTCCGCCAAAGGCTATGCGCGCTGAGGATACCGTGCCGCCTGTCACGGTGAGCGAGAAAGCTCCGCACAGCGCAGAAATATCCTCATCACGGCGCTTGGAAATCTTGTAGACGGCGTTAAGAGCGCCATCGGCTGGCTTGGGAAGCGTAAGGCTTTCCACAAACTCGTCCGGACGACGGTCTTGTTTGCCGTATGCCAGGAAAAAGTCTTCCAGTGGCAGCGTGCGCGTACCAGTTTGGGAGCGCAAAGTGAGCGTTCCGCCAAGTGCGATGAAGGCAGGCGGCGTATCGCCGATGGGTGAACCGTTGGCGATGTTGCCGCCGAGCGTGCCCATGTTGCGGACCTGCTCACCGCCAATGCGCCACCAAAGCTCGTCCATGTGCGGGAAGTGTTCTTGCAGCACCGGTACGAACGCCGAGTAGCTCATACCTGCACCGATGGTCACGGTGTCGTCGGTCACGCTCACCGCTTGCAGAGCGTCCATACTGCCGATGAAGATCGCTGGTGAGATGGCGCGATGATCCTTGTTGACCCACAGACCGACATCGGTCGCCCCTGCCACGATGGTGGCGTCAGAGTGCTCGGCCAACAGATCGGCGAGTTGCCCTGGCGTCTGCGGGATGAAAAACCGTTCTGAGCCCGCTTCGCTGGTGGTGCTCACATCGACCAGATGATCATCGGCCCAGGCGGTTAGTTGCTCGGTGATGCGCTCGCGCTGCGTTGTCAGCACGTCCTCTGCCACACTCCCATAGGTGGAAATCGCCTTCGCCGCTTTGATGATCGGCTCATAACCGGTGCAGCGGCAGAGATTGCCTTGAAGCGCGGTCTCGATCTGCGTTTCGGTTGGATTCGAGTTGGCCATCCAAAGCGCGTAAAGGCTCATCACGATGCCGGGCGTGCAAAAGCCGCACTGCGAGCCGTGAAAATCCACCATGGCCTGCTGCACTGGATGCAGGGCGCCGCCGTTGGCGAGGCTCTCCACTGTCACCACATGGCAGCCATCCAGCGAACCCAGAAAACGGATGCAGGCATTGAGGCTCTGATAGTGCAAGCCGTCTGGACCAAGCCGCCCGACCAGCACAGTGCAAGCCCCGCAATCACCTTCGTTGCAGCCTTCTTTGGTGCCGGTCAGGCTGCGCTCCAGTCGCAAGAAGTCGAGCAGCGTTGTCGTTGCGCGTACTTCGTCGCGCTCGACTAGGCTGTCGTTGAGCAGGAATCGGACGGAGTTGCGGGTTGCCATGTGGCCTCAAAAATCGTGTCTAACCGACAGACATATAAGGCTATTGGTGGGTGAACGCGCAATCCGTTGATATGCTAAAAAATTGGGCGTGCGAAAAGTTTGAGCGGTCGCTGCCTGTTTGGCCATCGTCTTAAGGCGTCGTGGCCGGACTTGATCCGGCCATCCCGCTCTCGTGTGCGTCTGATGCGACGCTTAGCGCTCTCGGTGATCGCTGTGCGATCACCTGCCGCTCGTTCCGCGTTTGGCGGCACACCTTGGCATTCTCGGCGATTGCTTCGCATTCGCCTGCCATGCCGACGGCTTTGCCCTGCAAAGCCTTGGTGACCCCGACTGGATTCGAACCAGTGGCCCCCAGATTAGGAATCTGGTGCTCTATCCAACTGAGCTACGGGGCCCACCATGACTGTTCTTATTCACCACTCTGGGTCAGCTTTTCAAGCGGTAGCCGGTTTTGAATATCCACCAGATGATGCCGATGCACACCGTGGTGAACAGTGCGATGGCGGCTAGCGATACACCGATCGCCACATCAGCGGTGCCGAAGAAGCTCCAGCGGAACGCCGAGATCAAATACACCACCGGGTTGAACAGCGAGATTGTCTGCCAGACCGGAGGCAGCATGGTGATGGAGTAAAAACTGCCACCCAAAAACACCAACGGTGTGATGATCAGCAGCGGCACCAGTTGCAACTGCTCAAAGCTTTGCGCCCAAATGCCGATGATGAAGCCAAACAGCGAGAAGGCAAAGCAGATCGTCACCAAGAGCAGCGCCATGGCTATGGGGTGGGCGATCTGAATATCGATGAAGAATGTTGCGGTGATCATGATGATCACGCCAATGATCAGCGACTTGGTGGCGGCCGCACCGACGTAACCTGCCACCACTTCGACCACGCCGACAGGCGCGGACAGCACCTCGTAGATCGAGCCGATGAACTTTGGAAAATAGATGCCGAAGGCGGCATTGGTGATGCCCTGCGTCATGACGGTGAGCATGATGAGGCCCGGCACGATGAATGCGCCGTAGCTCACCCCTTCCACCGACTCGATGCGGCTGCCAATGGCTGCGCCGAACACCACGAAATAAAGCGAGGTGGACATGACCGGGGAAATGATCGACTGCAAAGCGGTGCGCAGGGCGCGGGCCATTTCGTAGTGGAAGATGGCGATGATCGCGTGAAAGTTGATCATGCCGCGTCTCCTTGGCTGGTCTGGTTGTGAGCGTCATCCTCAACCAGGTTGACGAAAATTTCTTCCAGCGAGCTTTGCGCTGTGTGCAGGTCGCGTACTGAAAGGCCAGCAGCGTTCACATCGCGCAGCAACGCGCCGATACCCGTGCGGTCAGCACGCGTATCATAGGTGTAGGTGGCGCTGGTGCCATCCTGGCTCATGGCAAGATCGTAGGCGGCCAGGCCTTCCGGCACGGCGTCCAGTTTCTTATCGAAATCGATGGTTAGGCTGCGCTTGCCCATGCGCTCGATCAGCGCGCTCTTTTTGTCCACCAGCAGAATGCGGCCTTGCGAGATGATTGCCACGCGGTCGGCAATCGCCTCGGCTTCCTCGATATAATGAGTGGTCAAAATGATGGTGACACCAGCGGCCTTCAGGTCGCGCACCACGTCCCACATGTCTTTGCGTAGCTCTACGTCCACCCCGGCGGTGGGCTCGTCAAGAAACAGAACTTGCGGCTCGTGCGCCAAGGCTTTGGCAATCAACACCCGGCGCTTCATGCCGCCAGACAGCTCCTTGGTTTTGCTTTCCTTCTTGTCCCATAGGCTGAGCTTTTTCAGCACATCTTCGATGTGCGCTGGATTGGGCGACATGCCGAACAGGCCGCGCGAAAAGCGCACGGTTGCTAGCACCGTTTCAAACGGCTCCAGATTGATTTCTTGCGGCACCAGACCAATCATGCGGCGGGTCTTGTTGGCCTCGCTAATGATGTCGTGACCGCCAACAGAGATGGTTCCGCCGGTGGGCATGGTGATGCCGCAGATGGTCGAGATCAGCGTCGTTTTTCCAGCGCCGTTCGGGCCGAGCAGGGCCAAGATCTCACCCTTCTGGATCGTCAGGTCGACATTTTTGAGGGCTTCAAAGCCGCTGTCATAGGTTTTTTGCAGACCGGCGATGGCGATCATCGGGTCGCTTGAGGATGCGTGTGTCATTGGGTTCACGATCGTTGGATGGTCTGTCGATGTAAGATGTCATGGGCCCCTTGGAAACCTGCCAGCTGAAATATGCTGACATATGTCTCTCTGCCGATGCGGCTTGGAGCATGAAAGGGGCATGATGGTCGTTGTCCATCAGCCGGATAGCTTTTTAAAAAGGGTATGACCATTGCCGAAGTTGCCATGGGAGATATGCAAATACGCATGATCAATCGACGATGGTTGTGTCGCCAATGTCCGGTAAGGCCGGGTAAGCTTGGGTTTTGCGGGTTGGACTCAGCGGACGAGCAATTGAGGGTGGGACGGTGAAAGGCAGGCCGTTTTGGCAAAAGCGCACAACGCGCCGTGCGTTTCTTCGCGCGAGCTTGCCCGCTGTTGCTGTCGCGGCCTTGCCGCGTGGCGTTCCCATTGCCCTTGCCTTCTCGCGGCAAAGTGAGTCAGGTGGCGGGCGCATGCTTTCAGCTGCTGCTTCGTCATCGCCCTCACGAGCTTTTATGTCCCACGCTTTTTCTGAACCTGATTGGTCAACGCTTGAAGCGGGGCCGCGTGTGCGCATCAAAGCGGTGGTGGATGGTGACACGGTGGAGCTGGAGCGTGGGCCAGATGTGCGCATGGTCGGCACGCAAGCACCAAAGCTACCTCTGGGTCGCGACCATGTGGCTGAGTGGCCGCTTGCGCGGGCTGCCAAGCGCCTGCTGGAAGATATGATTGCCGAACGTGGCGCCGAGGCGCAGCTTTACTTCGGTGGGCGGCGCACGGATCGGCACGGTAGACATCTTGCCCATATCGTTTTGGATGACGGTCCCGATGAGCCGCTATGGTTGCAGGGCGCGATGGTGCTGGCGGGCCTGGCACGCGTTTACACCTTCGCCGACAATCGCTCGCTGATCACGGACTTGTTGTTGCGCGAGCATGTGGCGCGTGAGCAGCAGCGGCAAGTTTGGGATCACCCCTACTATGCGGTACGCGAGGCCCGTGATGCGGCTGGCCTTTTGGAGCTCACCAACCATTTTGAGCTTGTCGAAGGCGTGGTACGCAATGTCGCAGCCCATCGCGCGCGCTGGTACCTTAATTTTGGCGAAACTTGGCGCGAAGATTTCACCATTACCATTGATCGAGAGCATGATCCCGTGTTTGAGGACAGCAGATTTGATCTCAATGCCCTGCAGGGCGCGCCGGTTCGGGTGCGCGGTTGGGTGGTCGAGGATGGCGGACCGATGATCCGGGTGGATCATCCCGAAGCCATCGAGCGATTGACAGCCGGCGGCTAATATCTGGCGGCGAACAACGGGGCGCGCACTGACGCCAACATCAGTTGGGCTGCGCGAACCCTCTTTGTAAGGACCTTCTTTTCTTGCGCCTTTCCATAATTGCACGTCTGGCAAGCACTGCGCTGGCGGCCCTTCTGGTCGCGGCCTGTCTCTCTGTGGACGGTGATGGCCCGCTGGTGCCACTGACTGTGGAAGGCACCGAACCTGGGCCAACGGCAACGCTGGCCGCTGAAGAGGCCATTGGTGCGCGCGAGCACCCGCGCATTCTCGATGCGTTTGGTGGGGTTTATGAAGACCCTGAGCTGGAAACGCGATTGGTTGCCATGCTGCGGCAGGTTATCGCCTCTTCTGATGAACCAGGACGCGTGTACCGGCTGACGCTGCTCAACTCGGCCAGTGTGAACGCCTTTGCCCTGCCTGGCGGCTATCTTTATGTCACGCGCGGACTTTTGGCGTTGGCAAATGATGAGGCCGAGGTGGCCGCTGTCGTTGCCCATGAGATTGGCCATGTGACCCGCCGCCACGCGATTGCTCGCGAGCAGGAGGTGCGCACGGCAGCCCTGATCGACCGGGTGCTGACCGATGTGCTCTCTGATCCGTCGGCTGCGCAGATGGCAGTGCTTGCCAATGGCGTGTCACTGGCGCAATTCTCGCAAAATCAAGAGCTTGAGGCCGATGAGCTTGGTGTGCGCACCATTGGCCGGGCGGGCTATGACCCGTATGCGGCGGCGCGTTTCCTAGAAACCATGGCGCGGTTCAGCGCGCTGGATGCCTTGCCTGGCAACAATGGTGTGCCGAGTTTTCTTTCCAGCCATCCCTCCACACCAGCGCGCATTGAGTCGGCCGTGCGTCTTGCCCGCCAGTTTGGCGCGCCGGGTATCGGCACCGATGAGCGTGATCGCTATCTGGATGCCATTGACGGCATAGTGTTTGGTGAGCCGACCGACGAAGGTGTCGTGCGTGGGCGGCGGTTCCTGCATCCAGGGCTCGGGATTGCCTTTGAAGCGCCACGGGGTTTCCGTTTGGACAACACACCGCAAGCGGTTCTCGGCGCCCATGAAGATGGTCGGGCGCTACGCTTTGACGGCGTGGAGCTACGCCGCGGGCAGAGCCTGGAAGAGTATCTGCAATCTGGCTGGATCGACGGCTTGGATGCCAGCAGCATCGCCATCAGCACCACCAATGGGCTGCGGGTGGCCACGGCCAATGCGGCGGCGGGCGGTTGGGTGTTCAAGGTCGCGGTGATTGTGGTGGAAGATCGGGTGTATCGCTTCATCTTTGCCAACAATGCACGCACCGACGCTTTCACCCAAGCGGTGGCGAGTGTGGTGGCGTCGTTCCGTCAGATGACGGCTGATGAACGTAATGGCATCGAGCCTCTGCGTATCCAGGTGGTTGCGGCGCGGCGCGGCGACAGTGTTGCCTCTCTTGCCCGCCGGATGGATTCTGGCGGCGATGCTGAAGCGCTGTTTCGCATCATCAATGCTCTTGGCCCTGGTGACCGCGTGCGGGCCGGTGACAAGGTGAAATTGGTGGTGGAATGAGCAGACCGTCTGCTTTTTGAGGCGGACGGTCCGCATGTTTATGCGGACTAAGAGCGGACGGACGCAGACTGGTCTGTTTTTTTTGCAGACGGTCCGGCTGGTTTTGCAGACCGTCTAGAACGATTGCCCGTGTTTCGATCAGACGTAAGAACCAGCGCCTTGCTGATCGAGAAGCGCCATTTTCAGCTTTTCTAGCGCGCGGCTTTCCAACTGACGTACCCGCTCTTTAGAAATTCCTAGCGTCTGACCCAGCGCCTCTAAGGTTGCGCCATCTTCGGCCAAACGACGTTCGCGCACGATCTTCAATTCGCGTTCGTTGAGCACCTCCAGGGCTTTGGTCAGCCAGTGGTTGCGCCGTTCTGTGTCGATCACACCGCCGACAAGCTCATCTTGAAGGGGGGCTTCATCGGGTAAGAAGTCCTGACGGTCAGCACTGCCGCCATCTTCGCCATCGGAAATTGGCGCATTCAGCGAAGCATCGGAGCCTGAAAGCCGCACATCCATGGTTGCCACATCGTTCACCGACACGCCAATGGCAGCCGCCACTTCGCGGTGCATCTCAGAGGGTGAGACGGTGCCGTTTTGGGTGATACGGGCGCGTAAACGCCTCAAATTAAAGAACAAAGCTTTTTGCGCAGAGGATGTGCCTCCACGCACAATTGACCAGTTGCGAAGAATGAAATCCTGGATCGAGGCGCGTATCCACCATGTTGCATAGGTGGAGAAGCGCACTTCGCGCGCCGGTTCAAATCGTGCGGCGGCTTCCAGCAATCCAACATGACCTTCTTGAATGAGATCGCTCATGGAAAGGCCAAAGTGGCGGAAGCGGGAAGCAATCGAAATCACCAGCCGCATATGGGCCTGAGTAAGTTGGTGGAGCGCGTTTTGATCTTGTCGTTCTTTCCACGAGACAGCCAGCGCGTGCTCTTCCTCGCGCTCTAGATAAGGGGCTTGCATCGCTTTTTTAACGAAGTCTCGCCGTGGGCCGGATCCATCGTTCATCGCACGTTCCCTCGCTGTGCGTTGTCTATGGCCATCCGATCCTTGCCGTTTTGGACTAAATGGATCGGACTTACACCATAGCGTCACCTTAAGGATTCTTACGAAAGGTTAAACCCCTTAGATCACGGCACGCTCGAAAATCCTTTAATGCACTGGAAGCATAGGGTCGTGCGGCCCCATCAACCGTTTGATTTCAATGGGAAATAGGTTTCAGGCAACAAAAAGCCCGGCCAAAATGGCCGGGCTGCGATTGTCTTAACTTTGGTCGTTTGCGTTTCAAGCAGCGGCGCTTTGATCCTCAGTGCCGCCTTCTTCAGCCTCTTCAACCGGCTTGGCGCGACTTGGGCTTTTGGCCAGAGTCTGCTCAATCAGGCGAACCGCTTCGGTTTCCGTCATGCTGTTCACTGCGGCGATTTCGCGGGCCATGCGATCCAACGCAGCTTCATACAGCTGGCGCTCGGAATAAGATTGCTCTGGCTGGCTCTCAGCGCGGTAGAGATCGCGCACAACCTCAGCGATCTGGATCAGATCACCAGAATTGATCTTGGCTTCATATTCCTGCGCGCGACGCGACCACATGGCGCGTTTCACACGGGCACGACCTTTGATCGTTTTCAGCGACTTCTCAACCAAGCTGTCTTCGGCAAGCTTACGCATGCCGACGCTTTCCACTTTGGCCACAGGCACACGCAGGGTCATCTTGTCCTTGTCAAAGGTGATGACGAAAAGCTCAAGTGTCAGACCAGCAATCTCTTGCTTCTCAATGGACACGATGCGGCCAACGCCATGAGACGGATACACGATCTGCTCATTGACTTTGAAACCCTGCTTCTGCGTTGTTTTCTTTGCGGTCGCCATACGCTGACAAACTCCTGTTGGGCCGGGCAGTGGGGACTATCCCGACCAAGTGCATACTTACTGTGCATGCGATCTCATTGTTGGCGTTTCCAGACAAACTCGCTCTCAACCGCGCTGCGCCACTGCGTAGGGCTCAGGCGTGTGCGATCAAACACAAACAACCACCATCAGCGGCGGGCTTTTTACGGCCGCGCTGGGCGGTTTGATGATTGAGCGGACTAACGAGAAAGAGGCGGCAAAAGGGTCCGGCCTGGTCGAGTTATCTTTGAAACGAAGTGAAACCATACCTCAAAAAGCGGCAAAAATCAAACTCTTGCCACCTTATGGTTAATCGCTGTTCATTTTTGTGCGCCGCGAATGGCTCGTGCGCCAATTGCCCTTACGCCACTTTTTGCCGGTTGTGCAGCTTGCCAAACCGGCTTAGTCGCCCTCACCGGGTTCTGCTGAGAACAGCTCCAGCTTGCCCGCTTTGCCATCAAAGGCTTCCGCGTCGGCCATCTGGTCTTTCTTCATGGTGATGTTGGGCCATTCGGAGGCGTATTTGGTGTTCAGCGTCAACCAGGATTCCAAACCAGGCTCGGTATCGGGCTTAATAGCATCGGCAGGGCACTCAGGCTCGCACACGCCACAGTCGATGCATTCATCAGGATGGATGACCAGCATGTTCTCACCCTCGTAGAAGCAATCCACGGGACAGACCTCCACACAATCGGTGTACTTACATTTGATGCAGTTTTCCGTGACGATGTAGGTCATTCAGGGGGACTCCGGTCAGCTTCATAGTCGGCGTGCCAGACAGCTGCGCCTGTCACTCCAAATCGTTTTTCCACCCCCTCTTGTCAAGGCGGTGAAGGGTCCAATGCGTAACACCGCTTAGTCAGTTTCGGCGCCGCCACGCTTCAGCTCTTGCAGGCGCTCACGTTCGTGCTTGGTGGGCCGCCGCCCTGGGCTGGGCGCACGCCGCGAAGCGACAAGATCGCGGTCTTCCTTGGGTGGCGGTGGCGGGGTGAGATCCTCGTACAGCGCCTGTGCTTCGCTGGCGGGTCCTCGGCGCGTGCCGCAGGCCACCAGCTTGATGATTTTAACGGCATCATCGCCGGTGCGTGGCAAAGCGACGGTGAGCACATCGCCTGGTCCCACCGCGCGCTTGGCTTGATGGGTTTTTTCACCGTTCACCCGTACCTGACCGTTCTCGATCATTTTGGCAGCCAGTGAGCGACTTTTCACCAGGCGCGAGAAAAACAGCCAACGGTCCAGCCGCAGCTTGTCGTCAGGTTCATTGGTGCTGGTGTCAGCTTTTGCCATCTTTGTTGTCGAGCAAGCCTGCCAGTGCCGCAAAAGGCGAATCCGGATCGGCTTGGCGCTCTTTCTTCGGCGGTGCAGCGGTGTAGGTGCGTGGACCTGACGGTTTGCGGCCGGACTTTCCGCCCTTGCGGCCATCACCACCGTCCTGGCGTCGTTGGCCTTTGCCGCGTTGGTCGCCACGATCTTGGCGTCGGCCTTTGCCGGACCCTTTGCCCGTTCCTTTTCCATCACCCTGGCGGTTCTGCTCGCCATCACCTACCGCTTGGTCTCCACTTTGACGCCGCGCGTTGGGGCGGCCCTGTTGGCGCGGACGGTTGGGCGCTGGACGCCAAACCTCGATCACCTGCTCCGTGGGAGCCTCAGGTGTCTCCAGCGAAGGTGCGGTTTCATCGGTTGTGGCTGATTCTGCGTCAGCTGCTTCAACAGGTGTTTCATCACCCGCCACTTCGACTGATGCTCCCGGTGCATCACCCTCTGCAGAGTCATCGGTAGGCGTTTCTGTCGCCGCGGCTTCGGTTACAGGCGCGGTATCACCATCCGTTTCTTGGCTTTCGGTGGCAGTGGGCTCAGTGCTCGGTGCTGATGTATCTTCAGATGTTGGTTTTGTTGGCGCTTCTGGCTCTGCCTGTGCCTCAGACGCTTGCGTCGCCGAGGCTTCATGTTCAGCTGGCGCCTCGATTGGAACCGTCTTGCGATCCATTTTGTAGCCGAGTGATTTCAACACTTCAGAGAAATCATCGCCCGCGCAGCCAAGCAGCGAGGTCATTTCAACCGTGACGGTGAAACCAGCGCCTTCAGCCGCGCCATCAGGCGCTTCGCCCTCAGTTTGGCCAACGCGGAATGACACCAGCGGGCGGATCAAATCAGCCAGGCGCTCAAGGATGTCAAAGCGCACGGCACGGCGACCGCACACACGGAAACCGGCAATTGGATAAAGTCGCTTGTCGAAGCTCTCATCGACCGGAATGGATGTGCGGCCAGAGGCGTTGAGCTGCGGTAGCTCGCGCAGGCCCGGCTGGTCCATGCCGCCATTTTGCAGCGCCCAAAGGGTGGCGAGCAGACCGGCAGGGGCTGGCTTCAAAAGCTGCGGAACGAACAGCGCATAGGCGCCGAAACGCACGCCATGCTTGCGCAATGTGGCGCGGGCCTCTTGCTCCAGCGCTTTTACGTCGCCAGCGATTTCGCGGCGGTCAATCGCGCCCATTTCTTCAGCCAGACGGAAGCCGATGCCGCGTGCGATGCCATCCAAGCCATCGCCGCTGCGGAGTGCCAGCAGGCTACCCAGATGCTTTTCGATCTGGTCGTTTAACCATTTGGTCAGCCGCGAATCGACTATCTCACGGGCGCCACCGGTGAGTTGCTCATCGGCAAGCAGAATGATTTTCGGCTTCAAAATATCGTCCGAGCCGGTCAGCTTGGCGACAATTTCGCCGGTCCAGCGCACGGCGCCTTCGGCATCAAGCACGAAGGCGGCATCGTCGGCGAGCGACAGTTTTTCTGCGCGGCGCTGAATTTCAGCGGCCAAGGCTTTCTGCGCTGCAGTCCGCACCGCCTTGCCGTCTAAGTCCTCAGCCGTGGTGTCCGGGGTAAACCGAAACCCTGCCAGCCAACCCACATGTTGGCCTTCAACTTGGACATCGCCATCGCTTGCGATCATCGCCTCAAGCATATCCTTCTCCCTCAAGCGTCGCATAAGCACGCTGGTGCGTCGGTCCACAAACCTTTGTGTCAGCTTTTCATGAAGCGCATCCGACAGCCGGTCCTCTAGCGCGCGCGTGCGCTCCTGCCAATGCGTGGGATCATCAAGCCACGCATTTCGGTTTGCGACAAAGGTCCAAGTGCGGACCTGTGCAATGCGCGCTGACAGCGCATCGATATCTCCGTCAACGCGATCGGAGTTCTTCAGTTGGCCATCCATCCAATCATCCGGCACGGTGCCACGATCAGCGATATGGGCGAACAGTTGGCCAACAAGTTCAATGTGCTGGGCGGGTGCAATTTTGCGATAATCAGGCAGTTGGCAGGCGTCCCACAGCATGGCAACCCGCTCGCGACTGTTTGCCCGCTCACGCAGCGCCTTGTCGCGCAGCACACCATCGAGTGTATCGGCATCTTCCTGCGGCAAAGCACGGGTGAGCAGATCATGGCCGGGGATTTCGTCCAGGCTGTCGCGCAAGGCCTCAATGGACGCAAAATCTAGGTTGGCGTTGCGCCATTGCAGGCGTTTGACCGGCTCAAAAGCGTGGGTTTCAAGCTTTTCGACCAGATAGTCGTCCAGCGCTTTGGTGCGGCCCGTTACGCCAAATGTGCCGTCGCGGGTGTGGCGTCCAGCGCGGCCTGAAATCTGACCCATCTCGGCGGCGGTCAATTCGCGATAGTCAAAGCCATCGAATTTGTGACGTCCGGCAAAAGCGACGTGATCGACATCAAGATTAAGGCCCATGCCGATGGCATCGGTGGCGACCAGAAAATCCACATCGCCGTTCTGGTACATGTCGACTTGCGCGTTGCGAGTGCGCGGAGACAGCGCGCCAAGTACGACAGCGGCGCCGCCGCGCTGCCGGCGGATCAGTTCGGCGACCGAATACACATCGTTGGCAGAAAATGCGACGATGGCTGTGCGGCGGGGCTGGCGGGTGATCTTTTTGGAACCGGCATAGGTGATCATCGACATGCGCGGTCGTTGGATGATGGTCACGCCTGGCAGAAGATTGGCCAGCAGGCCGCGGATGGTGCCAGCGCCCAGCAGCATGGTTTCCAGCTTGCCGCGCACGTTCAAAATGCGGTCGGTGAAAACGTGCCCGCGTTCCAGGTTCGCGGCCATCTGAACTTCATCGACGGCAACGAAATCCACATCCAGATCGCGCGGCATCGCTTCAACCGTGGAGACCCAGTAGCGCGGCTCCATGGGGATAATTTTTTCTTCACCCGTAACCAGCGCGACCTTCTCCTGGCCCGCTCGGTCGCAGAGCTTCAAATACACCTCACGTGCCAAAAGGCGCAGCGGCAAGCCGATGACGCCGGTTTGGTGCGTCATCATGCGTTCAATCGCCATGTAGGTTTTGCCGGTGTTGGTGGGGCCAAGAATGGCCGTCACACCAGCGCCGGGCGCCTTGGAGCGTGCAGTGTAGGGCATAGAGGGGAGAGGGGCCTTAGCGCAGGAAGAGTGATATTGGTGTTAACCTATCGAACGTGCCCAGAACAAGGCGTGTCCGAATCGGCTGTTTGGGCTATTTTCAGGGTCTGTTCACGCCATATGTGGTGCGTGCAGCTGGCAAGTGCCACCAGGCGAGGCATGGAATCGGTCGTGTTTCAGCGACGATGTTAGCAAAGCCGTACCGAAATGGGACAGTGATGTTTTTGACGTAGCGTCAAATAATGACTGCTCCCATGCTGCTTTGATAGCTGGCCTCTCTGCAAAACCCAGTTTTTATCATCAGTCTCCGAAGCAAAAGCTCGATGTCCGATTAGACATTTACTAACACACCTATGACAGCGTGCTCGGATTCGGAGAAAAAGGTTGGTCCATATGTTGAAGAGCGCGCGCAAAGTCGATTTGTTTGACGGGGTTGATGACGCTGGGCCTGTGTCTCCCAAGACCGGCAATCGGTTGGATCTGCTGTATTCCCTGTTTTGTGAATACCACGATATTGGCGACTGGACGATTGACTTGGAGAGCGGAGAGGCGCGCTGGTCTGACGAGGTTTTTCGTATCCACGGATTTGAGCCGACCGACGGTGTTGTTCCCGTTGATGCTGCCATTGAGCGGTTCAATCTGGATGATGCCGAGGCGGTGCGCAAGCTTGTTGAGACGGCAGCCACCACCGGACAGGGTTACCGGTTTCGACTGCGTTTGGAGACCAAGAACGGCAAAACAAAACTGGTGGAAAGCATTGGTGGCGTTGCTGAAGAGCGCGACGGCAAGATCGTGAAACTGGCTGGGATTTTTCACGACGTGACCGAGGATGAGACCGCCAAGATACGCGCTGATCACCTTGCGGGCGTGGTGAAGACGTTCACCAAGGATTTGCCGATTTCGTTGATCATCCTCGATGCCAAGATGAAGGTGGTCGATGTCAGCGACTATTGGCTGTACGAGTTTGGATTGAAGCGTGCATCGGTCAAAGGCAAGAACTACTACAAGCTGCTTCCCGACATTCCCGCTGAGCTGAAAGAAGCCCACAAGGCAGCGCTGAAGGGCAAGCGCAAGCGCATTCAATCTGTTCCTATTTCAACCGCTGCAGACGCGCCATGGTGCAACTGGATGATCCAGCCTTGGGTGGGCGCCGATGGCGCCATCACTGGCGTTCTGATTGCCTCACAACGCCAGAAGATTGAAGCGCAAGAGCGCCCAGCGGATCAAGTCGTCTCGGACCATCAATTGCAGGTGCTTGATCATGCGCCGAGCGCGTTGATGTGCGTGAACCTGGACAACAACATATTCAGCTACGCCAACAAAGCGGCGCTTCAATTGCTGGGGCTAAGCTTTGAAGAAGCCGTCGATCAATTGACCGCTGACCGCGTTTTTGATGAAGCGATTTTGGAGCATATTCGCGGCAAGCTTCTCAGCGCCAGTGTTTGTGGGCCCTTGGAAGTTACCCTTGATTGTGCGGCGTTGGGACTTCGCTCTTGCTATGTGCGGGCCTCACGGGTTGGCCACGACAATCCGCGTATGCTGGTGCTCGAGCTATCGTTGGTGGATCAGCATAAGGCAGACGATAAATCTGATGCCGATAAGGGGCCTGCCATCATGCGCAAGCCGGGCATCATCGCCCAGCTCTTGGGCACGGACTGACGACCCAGACTGGGTAGCAGATTGACGTTACGCTGCGTCGCACCTCTGATTTTGGAACGTCGCCGTTAACCTTTGAACGTCCCGGGAACACAGCGTGTCCGAATCGGTGGTTCTGATGATTTTCAGGGTTCGTTCACGCTGGATGTAGGGTGTCCTTGGCTTAGGTGGCACAAGTCGAGCGCTGTCGATGATCTGCCTTAGGATGGGATGTTAACAATTGTGTCCCGGAACAGAGCAGTTGCTGAGCATCAGTACCGCGCCGGCAACGCTTAGCGGCAGAACGATGCCGACGAGCAGCACGATGTTTGTCCAGGCGTTGAAATAGACAAAGCATCCAACACCTGCAGCCAGAATGAGAGCGCCGCCCAAGCGGGGCCAGCGTAAGGCGATCAGCCACAGCACGAAAAGTGTGACCCAGGGCAAGGTGTTGGGTAGATTTCGCAGAAATCCGCGCCAGCCACTTTCTGCACCTGAAAGGGCGGCAAAAGTGACCCAGACCAGCGCGACGAGAAACACGATGCTGTAAGCGGCCATACGCGAAGCGTTGCAGACGGTTTGTCTTTTCATTGCGACCTCCAGGGTTTTGCCCCAGCGTTCCATCTCCCCAAAGAATGAGGATAAACCCTTATGATCATCCCGGATTGATCCTGGTCAGATGGCGTTTGGTTGCTCCCAATGGTTGGCAGATGGCAGTCAGGGGTTTTTAGGTAGGCAGGAAACCCTACGCATTAGCATCATCTTGTGGAAAAGAGCCCTGACGCGCACCCTTCCTAAAGCGGTCCTTGCGCGGCGCGAGGACGCTAAAACGCACAGGTGAACTATGGACTTTTCACAACCATGGAAGCCGGCTAGGGAACGCAGTGCCATCGAAGCGATGGTCAAGTCAGAGGTTTTGCCGGAAGTCTTCGAACGTCTGAGAAGCAAGAAGCAAGCGCGTGTCGCGGCGGCCCGCGAAGCAGAGATGAGAACATCCTCACTGCATCGATTGAGCGAGCTGTTCAATCTGCCAATCGATGGTGCCCAACTATCAAGCCCATGGCGGGGAGAGCCCACATCACGGGTTGATTGTTAGGTCTAGACCCTAGCCTGTTTGCTATTGCTGCTTGAGTTCGTAAATTGAGACATCAAGGGGACCATTTGCGGTCTGCGCGGTTACAGTTACGCGCTGATAGGCTTCGCCTTCAAATGCATCAAGGTGATGCCAATGCCCCGGCAGATCGTCTGACTGCAAGATGAAAACCGAAATGTCCTCGCCATCCGGGTCGAGGACAAAGCCGGGATAACCGACCCACCGACCCTTCGTGTTGGTCGTGGCGCGTCCACGCACGGTGCCCTCGATCCAATGGCCGTTTAACTGCTCGACTTGCGCATGATTTTCGCGACCGGGGGCGAGGGTGCCGTAGCTGGCAAGGCGCGTGTCTGCTGACATGGAAAACCTTCGGCCTCCTTTTTAGAAGCTAGCGGCTTAGTGCCAGGCGGAAACCGGCAGCCAAGAACAGTGAGCCGAGAACGCCTTCAATGATGCGACGAAACTTTTCATAAAGGCGGCGGATTGGTGGTGAGGACAGGAGCATAGCGTAGGCACCATGGCCGAGAAACGAGTTCAAGAACGCCACACCAATGAACAGCAGAATGATCGCTAGCGGCGCTTCACCGATGCCGCCAACAGCCGCGATGGCAAGCCAAAACCCGATGGCTTTGGGGTTGGAGATCTGCAGGCCAAAGCCTGTGAGCCCGGTGCGCAAAGGGCTGACGGTTGTGACCTGCGCCTTGGGCAAAGGTGGGTTACCCCAGGCCGTTTTCAGTGACTTGTAGGCCAGCCAAAACAGATAGGCGGCGCCAAGCCAGCGCAGCACGGTCATGGCATCGGCCATTTGCGCAAGGATGGCGGTGACGCCAAGCACCGTCGCTGCTGCAAGAACCACTGATCCGCTGGCAATGCCAAAGGAGGTGATGAGCGAGGCGGCGCGGCCTCGGCTTGTGGCAACGCCCAAGATCAGCATCACACCGGGGCCAGGAGAGACAATCCCCATGAACTGAATGGACCAGGCCAGGATAAGGTGTGGTAGATGTTCGCTCAGCATGGCATGTTCTCTTTTTGTTCAGATGGGCAAAAACGCCATGCGCGGGCGTTGATGTCAACGCCGCTAAGCGATTTTTCTTCTGATTTGAACGAAGTCCAGAACGCTGAACGGGGAGGTTCAGCGGGCGGTGGTGCCAGTTACTGCGCGGCGAACTCAAGCGCCTGGATGGATAGGGTGCCGAAGTCCAGGCCGATTTCCATCCGTACTGGCGCAACCAATGCCTGATCGCCAACCTGCGACAGCCAAACATACATGTTGGGGTTTTGCGCAAGGTCTTGGTTCACCCGGCGGTTGGAACGATGGCCTGCGATCGGCCGATAGCGCAGGCGGCAGACGGCAGCTTGTCCGTTGCCAAACTGCACCTCTTCCATGCGCACAAAGGTCATGGCTATGTCATAGCGCTGGCGCCCATCAAAAAGTGGCAGCGTACGTTCGCAAGCCGCAGGACCGCGTGCGCTTTCCACATTGGGCACCGGCATTAGGAGCGCGGAGACCGGATCAACCACATCGCGGCGATGCTGGGCGCGCACTGCCACTCTGTTTGGGTGTTCAGAGAGCTGGGGCTGCGCGGAAAGTTCGGCGATGTCACCGCGCGACAGGCGCATGCGCACCACATTGGTGAGGTCTTCCTCAGACGCGGATAGATCATAGCTGACGGGCACCGCAACCGTGCTACCGAACACACCGCGCGCCACGGCTTCGCCTTGGCCCTGGCTCACCAACCGACCGACGGAGCTGGTTTGCGCTGAGATCGTTGCGGTGTAGCGGCTGCCATCCATGTTGGCAGATAGGACACCAGTGCCAATGCGGATGCCAGCAAGGCGGGCCGCATAGGTGATGCGAAGGCTGGAGGTTGCGGCGTGCGCGGCTTGCGGACCGGCCATGGGGGCGACCTGCGCCACACGGTCAATGGATTGGACCGAACCCAGGAGCGTTGCGGCGCCCAATGCCAAGGCGGCACCACTTTTTAAGAAGCGTGATGAGAAGTGGCGTTTTGTAGGGGTCACGGTCATCGTTTTCGCTCGGTCCTCGCTTGGGCAGCGCTTATCTGTCATTGCCAATGGCCCGCTGTGCGGGCTTTCCTTTGGCCAAACGCCCGCAATCCGGGCGATGATTTGGCAAAACGCTAGGCCAAAGCCGTTGACCAGTCGTTAACCATGCGCGATTCGTGCTCCACCATGGGGTGGTTGCCCGCCATTGTGGCATTTTTGGTGCGGTTTTTGGCGCGCCCACAAGCTGGTGAGGCGTGCCAACGCTTGACGAGAAAGGGCAGTGGTGCCTATAGACACGCCTCGTTTCCAAAAGCGGCAAAAGTCCCGCCGGAAGAGCGCCCTTTGCGCCTTGTCCGACCGGCCCTTTGTTCGCGCGCAAAGCCTGCCAATCCGGGTTGGGTTTTGCTGCAAACCAAATGTTTAAGGATGATCGACCATGGCGCGTCGTTGTGAACTGACCGGCAAGGGTGTGCAGACTGGCAACAATGTCAGCCATGCCAACAACAAAACCCGTCGCCGCTGGCTGCCAAACCTGAACACTGTTTCGCTTGTGTCCGATGCGCTTGGCCGCACTGTGCGCCTGCGCATCTCTGCAAGCGCGCTGCGCTCGGTGGAGCATCGCGGTGGCCTGGATGCCTTCCTGCTGAAAGCCAAAGACACTGAGTTGTCGAAAACGGCATTGCAGGTGAAAAAAGAAGTTCTTAAAGCGCAAGCCGCTTAAGCTTCGCCGTTCAAGGCTACCTTTATGACCAAGACTGCTTTCTTTATCGCCGCTATGCTGGGCATGGCGGCGGTTATCGTTGTGTCCAACGTGCTGGTGCAGTACCCGCTGGCTGGATCGCTTGGGCCGCTGGCTCTGGGCGATCTGCTCACCTGGGGCGCCTTCACCTTCCCGCTGGCTTTCCTGGTCACTGACTTTGCCAACCGCGCGTTTGGCGCCGCGAAGGCGCGCCAGGTCGTGCTGGTGGGTTTTGCGGTCGCGGTGGTGTTGTCGTTCGTCTTCGCAACGCCGCGCATTGCGCTTGCTTCGGGCCTATCTTTCCTTGTGGCGCAGATGCTGGATGTGCAGCTGTTTGCCCATCTCAATCGCGGTGAAAAGAAAGCTGCCTGGTGGCAACCGCCTGCGGTTTCTTCGTTCTTCGGATCGATGGTTGATACGGCGCTGTTCTTTACCCTTGCCTTTGCAGCGTTTCTGACGCCGCTTGTCGGGTTTGGCGATGGGTTTGCCACCGAGATGGCGCCTTTGTTCGGGCTTCTGGCCGTCGAAGCACCGCGATGGGTAAGCTGGGCTCTGGGCGATCTTTCGATCAAGCTGCTGGCAATTCCCGTGCTGCTCTTTCCCTATCGCCTGCTGCTGGTGGCTACAGGTCTGGACGGGCGACCGGTGCAGGCGGCGTAAGCGCCGGCAGATCGCTTAGATCGCCGGTGATCTGAAAGCGCAGCAAGAGGGTGCGCTGGAAGAAGTTGCCATTGTCATCGGAAATGAGCGTCAGGATCGGCCCATCCGGGTGGTTGCTCACGGCGATGCCTTCCATGTTGTCGATGATCGTGCCGCCATCGGCATCGAGCAACATGCGGCCTTCCACAGCGTCGTTGGCGATATCGTTCGCCGGTAGCCATCGCAGCCGCATGAAGATGCCATCATCCCAGGTAAAGCGCCGTTCAACGATCACAAGATCGCCGTTAGGCAACATCGCCGCGCCAGTGATCGCAAAGCGATCCAGACGACGGACCTGAAACAAGGCCAACCCGCCATCGGGCCCGATGCGAGCGGCATTGTTCAGCGGTGCGCCACGCCATTGCTCTTCCAGGAACAGAATGGTTTGGCCGGACAGTGGACCCGCTGTGACATGCACCAGCGCTTCAGGGCCCGCATTGCGGCTGCTTTGCAGCGGGGCCGGTGAGCCGAGCGGCAGGCGCGCAGGGCCTGTGAGCGCTCCATCGCGCAGATCGTAAGCGCGGATGGGCTGATTGCGTTCGTTTGCCACCCATAGCTGATCGCCCACCAGCGTGACGGCCTCGGCATCTGCCAAGCGCTTGGACTGCATGGGTGTGCCATCGGTGTTTAGCAATGGGCCGATACGCGCATCGGTAAGTCCGGTGGGCGTGCCGTCAGTTTCCGATTGCAGCACGGCTGTGACCCAATCTCCCTCATCGGTCACCATGATCAGCCGGTCAGCATCCATCGTCAGGCCGGAAAGCGCCTCAAAATCGCGGTGGCGGCTGGAGAGTGCTAAACCACCAAGATAGGTCAGCGGGCCGAACTGGTTGTCCAGCACTGACCTGTCAAAGACGGGTAGCGATGTGGCGTTGATGGTGATGGGTTCGTCGGCGATGGCAGGCGATAGAGATATCGCCAATGCAAGCGCAGCAATTCTACGACGCAAGTTTGCGTCCCATTTGGCGACCCGTCGCAGCGCTTTCTTCTTCAAAGAGTGAGGCGAGCTGATCGGTCATCGCGCCGGCCAGTTCTTCAGCATCGACGATTGTGACGGCGCGGCGATAGTAGCGCGTCACATCATGGCCGATGCCGATGGCGATGAGATCCACCGGTGAGCGGGTTTCGATCTGGTCGATCACATGGCGCAGATGGCGCTCTAGATAGTTGCCAGTGTTCACCGACAGGGTGCTGTCATCCACCGGCGCACCGTCGGAGATCACCATCAGGATGCGGCGCTGTTCAGGGCGACCGAGCAGGCGGTTGTGCGCCCACTCCAGCGCCTCGCCGTCGATGTTTTCTTTCAGCAGCCCTTCGCGCATCATCAGGCCAAGATTGCGCTTGGCGCGGCGCCAAGGTTCATCGGCCGACTTGTAGATGATGTGGCGCAGATCATTGAGGCGCCCCGGCATAGCGGGTTTACCAGCATTGAGCCAGCTTTCGCGGGCCTGCCCACCTTTCCAGGCACGGGTCGTGAAGCCAAGCACTTCCACCTTCACGCCACAGCGTTCCAGCGTGCGGGCAAGAATGTCGGCGCAGGTGGCGGCGACCGTAATCGGTCGACCGCGCATAGAGCCGGAATTGTCGATCAGGAGCGTGACCACCGTGTCGCGGAATTCGGTGTCCTGCTCCATTTTGAAGGCCAGAGGCTGCATAGGGTCGGTGACAACGCGGGTGAGGCGCGCTGAATCCAGAATACCCTCTTCCAGATCGAAGTCCCAGCCACGATTTTGTTGCGCCATCAGGCGGCGTTGCAAGCGGTTGGCGAGGCGCGCCACGGCACCGGCTAGGTTTTGCAACTGCTTGTCGAGGAAAGCGCGCAGACGTTCCAGCTCCTGCGCATCGCAGAGGTCCTCAACCTTCACCTCTTCATCAAACTTGGTGGTGTAGGCCTTGTAGTCGGTCAGCGGTTCCAAAACACCTTGGTTCTGGCGCTGGTTTTGCGGGCTGCCAGCATCTTCGCCCTGATCGGGTTCATCGCCCTCAGACATTTCAGAGACGGATTCTTCGGACGCTTCGCTTTCGCCAGCTTCGTCGTCTTCTCCGGCTTCAGCGGCGTCGGCTTCCACCGATCCGGTCATTTCATCGCCGGTGGCCTCATCATCGTTCTGGCTGTCGGACTCGCCATCGTCGTTGACGTCAGAATCCTCGTCATCCTCATTGTTATCCGAGGCTTCGGGCGCTAGCTCATCGGCCATATCCAGCGAGACCAAAAGCTCGCGAATGGCACGGGCAAAGCCTTCCTGATCATCGGCAGCATCAACCAGCGTTTGCAGGTCTTTGCCCGCCTTGGCTTCCACATCCTGACGCCAGACGTCGACGATCTTTTGCGCGCTTTTGGGGATCGGCATGTCGGCCAACCGTTCGCGCACCATCAGTGCGATGGCATCTTCTAGCGGGGCGTCGGCCTTGTCGGTGATCTCTTCAAAATTGCCGCGATGGTATTTGTCTTCCAGCATCGCTGAGAGATTGCCGCGCACGCCTTTCATGCGCCCGGCACCGATGGCCTCCACACGCGCTTGTTCCATCGCGTCATAGACTGCGCGGGCCGCCTGGCCGTCGGGCGCCAGCGATTTGTGCAGCTTGGTATCGTGGCAGGCGAGCCTTAGCGCCATGGCATCGGAAAGACCGCGCAGGATCGCGCCATCTTCGGCCGTCATGCGGCGCGGCGGTTCTGGCAAGCGCACGGTGTTGCCTGCTAGCACCGGGCGGTCGGCGGCGAACGCAATTTCCACATCTTCACGCCCGGCAATGGCCTTCAGGCAGCCGGAAACAGCCTTCTTCAGCGGCTCATTGTGGGCGGCTGAGCGGCTGGAGGTGCGTTGATTGGAGCCTGGACGCGTGCGGGCATCTGCCATTGGGTCGCGACCCTAGCTTAAGGCGACGTTGAGCGCTGAGTCTGGAATCTCTTCACCAAAACAGCGCTGATAGAACTCAGCCACCAACGGGCGCTCGGTCTCATCGCATTTGTTGAGGAACGAGACGCGGAAGGCAAAGCCAATCCCGCCGAAAATCTCAGCGTTCTGTGCCCAGGTGATCACCGTGCGCGGGCTCATCACGGTGGAAAGATCACCGTTGATGAAGGCGTTACGAGTCAGATCAGCCAGACGCACCATGTTGGCAATCTGCTCGCGGCCTGCGCTGGTTTTGTATGTGGGTGCTTTGGCGAGCACGATTTCCACCTCGGTATCGTGCGGCAGGTAGTTGAGCACAGTGACAACTGACCAGCGGTCCATCTGACCTTGGTTGATCTGCTGGGTGCCGTGGTAGAGACCCGATGTATCACCCAAACCAATGGTGTTGGCGGTGGCGAACAAGCGGAACGATGGGTGCGGGCGGATCACGCGGTTCTGGTCAAGCAATGTCAGGCGGCCAGACACCTCAAGAACGCGCTGGATAACGAACATCACATCAGGACGACCGGCGTCATACTCATCGAACACTAGGGCGGTGTTGGTTTGCAGCGCCCAGGGCAGAATGCCGTCTTTGAACTCGGTGACCTGCATGCCCTCGCGAACAACGATGGCATCTTTACCCACCAGATCGATACGGCTGATGTGGCTATCAAGGTTCACACGGACCGTTGGCCAGTTGAGGCGCGCGGCCACCTGCTCAATGTGCGTGGATTTGCCGGTGCCGTGATAGCCCTGCACCATGACGCGGCGGTTGTGCACAAACCCTGCCAGGATCGCGAGCGTGGTGTCGCGGTCGAAGATGTAGTCTGGGTCAAAATCGGGCACATGGGCGTCAGCTTCCGCGAACCCCATCACCGTCATATCGGTATCGATGCCAAACACTTTGCGCACATCGATGGGTGTATCGGGCACAGCGTTTTCGTTTGCGGCATTGGATGCAGGCACGGCAAGGGTCATGCGTTTGGTGTCCTTGATGGCAAGGGGCGTTTGAAAATTGGGAGTCGGCTCACACAGCAACGACAGCCCGTTGTCTAGCAGAAGCCAGCGGCTTTCAAGGTGTTGTAGGCTTGAATTACGTCGCGAAGACGCTCCTCGGAACCCCTGTCACCTTTGTTGAGGTCCGGGTGCAAGCGCTTGGCAAGGTCTTTGAAGCGCGCTTTGATGGCTTCAGCATCCGAATCGGTATCAAGGCCAAGAGCTGAAAAGCTTTTGCGTGCCGCATTGCCGACGGCGCGTGGCTTCTTACGGGCTTGTTCGGCTGCTGCCGCGCTGCCCGTTCCTTCAAACATGCCGAAGGGATCGGCGCTTACATCATCAGCCCAGGGCTTGCGCGGTTTGCCGGAGGCTGTCGGCTTGGGGCCTTTGCGTTTCTTGACTGGCTCGGCCTTGCCGTTTTTGGCCCATTCCCAGGTTGGGCGATGGCCGGTCATGGAGGCCTTCTGATACTTCGTCAGATCCTCATCGTTCATGCCGGAGAAGTAATTGTAAGACTTGTTGTAGGCCTGGACGTGCGGCAGGCAAAACCAATGGAACTCGCCTTCTTGATCGCGGCCTTTGGGCGCGCGGTGCTCGCCTTTTTTGTCACAACCTTCCCAGCTGCACTCACGCGCTTGCGGCTTTGGCTTTTCCGCCTTGGCTTTTCCGCGCGGTTTGATGCGGATGGAATCGAAAAGAGGAGAGTCGGATGTCATGAGCAACCATTATGGGAGTGCTGGCGCGTTGGACAAGAGCTTGGACGCCTGTCTGTCGCGCAAGGTCAGGGGAAAACAGCGGAGCGCTGGTTTAGCCGGTCTTGGGGTTTTGGTCGAGAGGCTTGTGCGTCGCAGGGATATCGCACAATTTCTATTTTAGGTTGTATAAATATAACTCATACAATTTAAAGTATTAATGACAGTTTTATGTCATTCAACTCGATTTCAAAAATTATTGACGACAAATTGGAGATGTTTTCATCGTAGACAGCTGAATTTTGATCGTTTTTCCCAAATTTTCCTTTTAAAAGGTGCGTACTTATTACAACGTCAAGGACGCTCGAAAACACGATATACATGAAAGTAACGAATCGTTAACCAGATTTCGTTGAAGTAGAAGTTGTCTCGGGTCACAAAAATAATGCCCAAGATAGTGAAATGCTTCAAAATGGTTGGGCGATGAAATCGTTATCTTTGAAAGGTAAGCTTTACGCCGGGTTCGGTGTGACCGTTTTGATTGTCGCGCTGATGGCTGGTTATGCCGTGTGGAATGGCATCAACAACCAATCCTCCTTTGGCAACTACAGATCAGCGGCGTTGCTTTCCAAAAGCAGCGCAGAGTTTTCCAAGGCTGTCATGGCAATGCGCCTCGATGTGATGCGTTTTCGCTCCGGGGTTTTGGACAATCCCAGCGAGGCCATTGCACAATCTGTTGGATTGATGGGCGACACCTTTGCCCAAATCCAACAGCGCAGCCCGCAAAGGGCTGGCGATTTTCAAAGCATGATGGATGACGCGCGGCTTTATCAAGCGGCGATGGATGAGGCAGCGCAGGCACAATACACTATTGATACGCTGCTCGCCGATACATTGCAGCCTACTGGCACGCGCGCACGCTTAGCGCTGACGCAGATTATGCTTGGTGCCTATGAAGATCGCGATCCGGAATCGGCCTATTACGCTGGTAGCGCGTTGCAACATCTTTTGTTGGCGCGCGCTTACAGCTCACGGTTCATCATCAACAATGATGATGCTTTTCAGGCGCGCTCATTTGAGGAGATCGTGAAGGCGCAAGATTTCATGCCCCGCCTCTTTGGTGTTCTAGACAATCCGACACGGCGTAATATCGCTGGCGATGTGGTGGCTGATTTTGACCTCTATGCCAACACGCTTGGACAGATTGTCGATGCCATTGTTGAGCGCAATGCGATCTACGCGGGAACATTAGATGTTGTCGGTCCGCGGATCATGGCGCAGGCGTTGGAGATCGACACCAACCAAGTCGCCCGGCAAGAAACGATAGGTCCAGCGCTTAGCGCCAACTTCGACACACAAGTGATCTTAGCGATGGTGGTTGGCGCTATCGGTGTTGTGGTCGCCGCCGCCTTTGGGTTTGTGCTGGCAACATCGATCTCCCGTCCGGTGCTTGGTCTCACAACTGTGATGGACCGGCTGCGTGAGCGCGATTACAGCGCGGATATTCCAGCGCTTGATCGTGGTGATGAACTGGGGCTGATGGCGCGTGCTGTGGATGTGTTTAAGGCCAGCATGATAGAAGGTGATCGGTTGCGCGGTGAGCAAGAAGCCGAACAGGCCAAGCGCTTAGCGCGTGCCGAAACAATCGAAAACGCCATCAACGCTTTTGAAACAGCAAGCCAAGAGGCGCTTGGTGCAGTGCTGCAATCTGCGCAGATGATGCAAGACTCGTCTGAATCTCTCTCGGCCACGGCCAATGAGACCAACGCACAGTCGCAAGCTGTTGCCTCGGCTTCCGAACAGGTCAGCACAAACGTTCAAACGGTTGCCGGTGCTGCCGAAGAGCTTTCGGCTTCGATTGCCGAAATCGGTCATCAAGTGGCCAATTCTGCCGATATGTCGCGTGAGGCGGTGGGTTCGGCCCAGTCGACCAGTGAGCAGGTGGAGTCGCTGGCCCAGACCGCGGAACGTATTGGTGAGGTTGTCAGCCTGATCATGGACATCGCCGAGCAGACCAATCTGTTGGCGCTGAACGCGACCATCGAAGCGGCGCGGGCAGGCGATGCTGGAAAAGGCTTTGCTGTGGTTGCCAGTGAGGTGAAAGCGCTTGCTGGACAAACCGCTAGCGCCACCGAGCAGATTGGTGATCAGGTTTCGGCCATTCAATCGGCCACGCAATCGTCGGTGACAGCCATCCAGGCCATCACCGGCAAGATCGAAGCAATGGATGAAGCGGCTGCGGCCATTGCAGCAGCCGTCGAAGAGCAAGGCTCGGCCACGCAGGACATCGCGCGCAGTGTGCAACAGGTTGCTGAAGGCACCAATGAGGTGTCGCGCAACATTCACGGTGTTCGCGAGGCGGCTGATGCCACCGGCCAGTCCTCAACAGATGTGCTGCAGTCTTCTGTGGTGGTCAACGACAAGGCGGGCGACATGCGTCGCAACATCGACGCCTTCTTGGAGACCATCCGAGCAGCCTAATGCGTGTTGCAGGTAGTATCCTTTCCCCCGGATACTATCTGCCACGACCGGGGGGCGCCTTCGGGCGTCCCCAAACGGTGCATCCATCAGAATGGCGCTAGGAAAAACGCTGACGCGCAAATCGCAACAAACACATCGTGCTTTGTGCCTCTCTTCTGCTTGTTTACGCCCAGGACGTCGCCTAGCTAATAGGGTGAACCAGCACTCTTTCGTGATGAAGGCCCTGATGTCTGTACAATCCGTCCTTGAAGCCAAACTGAAGCTTGCTTTTCGTCCAGAGGCTTTGGACGTGCGCGATGAGTCCAGCCAGCACGAAGGCCATGTGGGCGCGCGCCCTGGCGGCGAGACGCATTACCGCGTCTATATCGTTGCCAAGGCGTTTGAAGGCAAAAGCCGCGTTGCCATGCACCGCATGATCAATGAGGTGCTGGCTGAGGAACTGGCAGGCCCGGTGCACGCACTGGCCATCCATGCCTCGGCAAGTGGTGAGACGTAAAGAGGCTGGACTTGCTAGGCGGGCTTGCCTGTCTGCTTTGAGAGCATCTCGTCTTCGCGATAGTCGCCGTCTTGCGACTTGATCACCGCCTGTGCGCAGATCACCTCACCGGATTTGGCATCGGTGGTCATGGTCGGGCTTCCGTAAAGCTCCCAGCCATCGTTGAGCGCGCGGGTCACCTTGCGGCAAAACTGGTCTTCAATGTCGGCGGCGGTGAGCAGGCGGTAAAGCTGCATGGTGGTTAGCCTCGCTTAGCGATGGAGTCAGCCATGGCAACTGTTTTGGCTGCCATATCTGCGTGTAGCCTCTCTACCATCTTTCCATCAATGCGCAGCGCTCCTTTGCTGGCATTTTCCGGCAAAGCAAACGTCTCAATGATCTTGCGGGCAAACGCGACCTCGTCCGCATCGGGCGCGAAGATGGTGTTGCACGGTTCCAGCTGTTTGGGGTGGATGACCGTTTTGCCATCCATGCCAAGGTCGCGGCCCTGTTTGCACTCAGCCACGAAGCCCTCAGCATCCTCGATGGAATTGAACACGCCATCCAAGATCGTAAGCCCGTAAGCACGTGCAGCGGCGATGCAGGTGGAAAGCCAGGCGAGCATGGGCTCGCGGCCTGGTATCAGGCGGGCGCCGGTATCCTTGGACAGATCGTTGGTGCCCATCACGAAACCTTGCAGGCCAGCGCTGGCGATGCTTTGCGCGCCCAGCATAGCAAGCGGTGTCTCCATCATCGCCCAGAGCGTTGCATCGGGCAGCTTGGCACGAGCGTTGACCACATCCTGGGCGCTGTTGATTTTGGGGATCAGCACGGCATCAGCGTTGAGACTGGCGGCCAGCTTCATATCCTCGGCGTGCCACTGCGTGTCCGCAGCATTCACGCGCAAGATCATGAAGCGATGGCCAAAGCCCCCCTTGTTAAGAGCCTCTGCAATCAGCGTGCGGGCCTCTTCCTTGGCGTCTGGGGCGACGGCGTCCTCTAAGTCCAGGATCACGCCATCGCAATCGAGCGTGCGGGCCTTTTCAATAGCGCGGGCGTTGGAGCCGGGCATGTAAAGAACAGTGCGAAGAGGGCGTATCTCTTGGGCTATCTGGGTCATTGGTCGCTCCAAACGGTTTGCTGCACTGCAATAGCGCTTTGATGGTGCCATGCCGAGGTGGTCATTCGTCGGCAGCTATGGCAAGAGCGCGTCCATGCTGGAGATACAGAACTCAAAGGCCGTTTTGGCCATTTCTTCCCAGGTTGGGCGCGGGTCAGTTGGTTTGCGCGCCGCTGGATTTGCCATTGAGCGCCTCGGCCTACCGGTCTGGAAAGTGCCAACGATCTGGATGCCGTGGCATCCCGGTCACGCTAAAACACTCGGCGTGCCGCCGCGCCACCCAACGCCCGATAATGTGTTTGATGAGAGCCTGTCAGCTTTGGTTGGCACGCCAGTGATCGGTGAGGTGGGTGCCATTCTCACCGGCTATTTCGCTAGCGCAGGCCAGGTGATGGCCACATGCCGTGCGATTGATGCGGTGCGCAAAGTGTCGCCCGATGTGCTGGTCGTGTGCGACCCGGTGAGCGCCGACAGCCACGGCACCTATGTGCCCCAAGAGGTGGTTGGCGCGATCCGCGCAGAACTGTTGCCGCGCTGCGATCTGGCCACACCCAATCGGTTTGAGGCTGCGGCCTTCAGTGGCATGGACCAGGCCGATGACAACGCCACGCTGGTGAGTATGGCGCAGGCCCTTGGCGTCCCGCGTGTCGTTGTCACGTCGGCGTTTGGCATGATGAAGAACGCCATCGGCACGCTGTTGGTGGATGGCAAAGGATCAACGCTTGCCGAGCATAGCCTTGTGCCCGGCGCACCCCACGGCACGGGTGACATGTTTTCTGCCCTTCTGACCGCGCATTTGTTGATGGGTCATCACGCTGAAAAGGCGATGGTGCTGGCCACATCGTCGGTGTTTGAAATGGTGGCCCGTTCGGTCAAAGCCGGCAGCGATGAGTTGCTTGTGGCAGGTGAACAGGCGAGCCTGATTTCGCCCATGGCGATGGTCACCACGCGACGGTTGGCGGCTGCGAGGGTCAAAGCCAAGTCATGATCGTTGGCGTCGATGGCTGCAAGCGCGGCTGGGTAGCCGTGGTTGGCGACGTACCGACCCTGCGCGTCTATGAGAGCTTTGCCGATCTGGTTGCTGATCTGCCTGACGCCACCATTGCTGTTGATATGCCCATTGGCTTGCCGGAGCGCATTACCGGTGGTGGGCGCTCGCCAGAAAAGCTGGTGCGCCCAATGCTTGGTGCTCGCCAGTCGAGTGTCTTTGCGATGCCCGCGCGTTCTGTTGTGGAGATGGGCGTGCAGATGACGGGGCGGATCGAGGATGATTATCCGCTGCATCGCAAAGCCAGTGCGTTGGCGAAAACCCTTTCTGACCCGGCCAAAGGCGTTTCCATTCAAGGGTTCTATCTGTTTCCCAAAATCCTGGAGATCGACGCGTTGCTGCGCACCGCTCCGGCGTTGCGCGACCGCGTGAAAGAAAGCCACCCCGAGGTGGTGTTCACGGTTCTGAACCAGGATGAGCCAATGACACTGCCCAAAAAGGTCAAGGGGCGGGTGAACCAGGCTGGCATGGACGAACGGCGTGCGCTGCTGGCGCGTTATGGGCTGAGCGCATCTTTCCTCACTGACAAGCCACCGCCCGGTGTTGGTAGCGACGATGTGCTTGATGCCGCAGTATGCTGGCTGGTTGCCGGGCGCGTAGCACAGGGCGAGGCCATCAGCTTTCCTGATCCCCCGGAGCAAGATACCTACGGGCTTGAGATCGCGATCTGGGCTTAACTATCTTAGTATGAAGGCTCCTGACAGAATGGTGTCAGGAGGGGTGTGTCATGGTCCTGCCATCGCAACCAAACATGAAAGATGTTTCCGATGGCACATCCTGAACACCAAGTGGTCTGGGCCGAAATCCCAGTTACCGATCTCGACAAAGGCCGCGCGTTTTATGGCGCCGTTCTTGGCACTGAGCTTCACGAGACGGATGAAGGACCTAACAAGCTCGCCTTTTTGCCTGTTGCCGACGACAAAAGCGGCATTTCAGGGCACCTCTACCCCGGCAAGCCAGCCCCTGAAGGCATTGGCCCAACAGTGCATCTGGCAGCTCCGGTGAGCCTCGAAGAGACGGCCGACCGGATTGTTGAGGCAGGGGGCAAAGTGCTTTCGCCCGCTATCGACATCCCGTCAGGCTCGTTTATCTATTCGCTCGATCCAGACGGCAATTCTATCGGTTGGTTCCGGTTCAAGGATAGCTGATGCGGCGCGCGGATCGCCTCTTTCAGATCGTTCAACTTCTGCGTGGTGGCAGGCTTGTCACCGCGCGGATGCTTGCTGACAAACTGGAAGTTTCCGAACGTACCATCTACCGCGATATCGTCGATCTTCAGGGGTCTGGTGTGCCGGTGGAGGGTGAGGCTGGCGTTGGCTATATTATGCGCGATGGGTACGATCTGCCGCCGCTGATGTTCACCCGCGATGAGATTGCCGCGCTGGTGACAGGCGCGCGTATGGTGCGCGCTTGGGGCGGCCTGTCGATGGCCCGCGCTGCGCAGGAAGCGTTGGTGAAGATCGGTGCCGTTTTGCCTGATGCCAAGCGTCCCGCGGTGGAGGCCACGGCGATTTTTGCCCCTAGCTTTGAGTTTGCCGAAGCGCAGCGCGAAACGCTGGATGTTCTTGATCGGGCGATTGATCGATCTGAAAAGCTGTCGATGGATTACACCGATGCCAAGGGCGATGCGACACAGCGCGCCGTTCGCCCGCTTGGGCTCTATTTTTGGGGCAAAGTGTGGACGTTGCTTGCTTGGTGCGAACTGCGCGATGATTTTCGCGGTTTTCGTGTGGACCGGATCATTGATCCGGTGACGGATGGGACCCGTTTCAAGCCTGAGCGTGGCAAGCAACTGGTGGATTTCTACCGCAAGATGGAGTGCGAAGGGTGGTCACCGCGCGAGCGGTAAATCGCAGAGCGCGTTCCCTTAAAGTTGTTTTTGGCGGGGGGCGCCGATCCTGGGTTGTGATACTTCTGCCACGCTTGACGTTAGGCCATCCTTGGGTGGACCCTTGCGGGCAGGTAATGGGTTGCTGCTGCAGTCCAACCGCTTGGTTCGGAGGTCCGGGGCCTATGGCAGAGATAGAACCGCTTGCAACCGTGCTTGCCGAAGCGCAGGGCAGGCCCGATGCTTGGCCTGATGTTTTTGATACGTTGGGCGCTGAGCTAGGGGGCGTTGGCGCCCTGCTTGAGCTTTTTGATGAGAGCGGCGCGCTGGGCATGGTCGGTCCGCGATCAGCCTTCTTTGATGACGGCCTGATGCGCAGCTACATTGAGGACTACCATCATCTGTCGCCGCGCCCGGCTATGATTGCGCTCCCTGATGCTCCCGACATTCAATATGACGCCCAACTGGGTAGCGATGCACAGTTGGATAAGAACCCCTTTTATGCGGAGTTTCTTCCCAGGCAGGGGCTACGCTACTTCGTTTCGGCGACGCTGCGCTTTGGGGATGGACTGTGCGGTGTGGTTTCCGTTCAAAGGGCACCATCGGCAGGGCATGTTGATGCGCAAGAGATTGCCCTGCTTGATGCGTTAAGGGCACCGTTGCATGCGATGATCGCGCCAGCGCTGCCGTTGCTCGTTAACGGTGCACGTGCCGATGCGCTGGCGGCTGTTCTGCCTGAACTTGCACCTTTGGGAGCCGTGGTTGCGTTGAACGGTGATGTTCTTGCCGCTGGCCCAGAAGTCTATCAGTTGGAGGGGGTGGTGCCGATCCATGGGCCGCACGCTGCTGGATTTGCGCTGAGCCAGCCATGGCAGTCCGCGATTTTAGCCGCTGGCCGACAGTCCAAAGCAACGGGGCGCAGCGAACGGGTTTGCTTGACGGCGCTCACTGCAAGCGATGAGTCCACGGACGCCTCTGGCACCTGGTTTGCCGATGTGCGGGCCTGTTCTTATCCATGGAGCGCCAATCTTGGGAACACCAATATTGCCGTGTTGCCAGCGACGGCCTTGGGATCACCGGTTTTGGCGATATCCTTTGTGTTCAAGCCGCCCGATCTGACGAGTTTCTTGCGGGCGCGCTATGGCTTAACGGCGCGAGAGAGTGACGTGTTGATGGCTCTGGCGGATGGGCTGACGCCCGAAGAGATCGCAGCGCAGCTCGATCTTTCCACACTGACTGTCCGCTCACATTTGGCGCGGCTGCGCGAGAAAACCGATTGCCAGCGGGCCACCCAGCTTGTGCATTTGGTGTACGCCACGCACCGGCAACTGCACTGATTGCCATCACAATCCTGCCGCCTCTTGCTCGCGCAGACGCCGCATTGCCGCACTAGGTCCAGACCCAAAGACTCGGTAAAAAGGATTGGGAGGTCAACCATGAGATGGATTCTGCGCTTCGCGTTGGTGTTGCTGATTGTGATTGCCGGGCTTTGGGCAGCGAACACATCCATGTTTTCTGATGGCGGTGAGACACAGCTTCTTGCCCATCGCGGTGTCCACCAAACCTTCCCGAGTGATGGGGTAGGCAACGATACGTGCACCGCTGCACTCATTCACGAGCCGACCCATGCATTCTTGGAAAACACCATTGCCTCGATGAACGCTGCCTTCGAGGCTGGTGCCAGCGTTGTGGAACTGGATGTGCATCTAACGCCAGACGGGCATTTTGCGGTGTTTCATGATTGGACTTTGGATTGCCGCACCGATGGAACCGGTGTGACCCACGAGGCCGATATGGCCACCTTGCGGGAACTCGACATCGGCTATGGCTACACGGCTGACGGCGGTGAGACCTTTCCCTTTCGCGGTCGGGGCGTCGGTCTGATGCCGACGCTGGTCCAGGTGTTTGACCTTTTCCCCAACCGGCAATTTCTCATCAATTTTAAGTCGCAGCGTGTGGAAGAGGGGTTGGCGTTGGCGAACCTGATGGACGGCAGTCTGGTCGCGCGTGCGGCTACCTTTGGCGTGTATGGCGGGACGTTTCCGACCCAAGTTGCCCTGTCCAATGTGGAGGGCCTGCGTGGTTTCACCCGCAGTGCGTTGCTGGATTGCGGCAAACCACTGCTCGCGCTCGGATGGAGTGGGTATGTGCCTGAGCCGTGCCGCAACACGCTCTTGGCGCTGCCCATCAACATCGCTCCATTCGTTTGGGGCTTTCCCCACCGCTTAACCGAGCGTCTGGCCGAGCACGGAACTTCGCTGATCTTGATCGGGCCTTATGAAGGTGGCGGTTTCTCCTCGGGTATCGATGATGCAGAGACGCTTGCCCAGGTGCCCGATGGTTTTGACGGCTATGTCTGGACGAACCGCATTGAAGAGATTGGGCCGATGATGGCTGAACGGCGCTAGATCAACGCGCCTTTCGCCCCACAATGGCAAACTTCGTCTATGCAATGGATTCTTGGCATTTGTGGTGTGCTGATCGCGGTGGTCGCCGCCCTTGGCGCGTGGCGTTTCATGGACGTGCGCGCCGAACGGGCGGTGGCCGCCGCCCTCCATGACACCCAGCCTGCCAATCCCCCGCTGTTCGATGCGGCGATGCTGGATGGCCTGCCAGAGCCGGCGCAGCGCTATTTCCGCTTTGCCATCGCGCCGGGCACGCCGCTTTTCACGGTTGCCGATATTACGATGGAAGGCCGGTTAAGTCTGGGTTCAGCGGACAATCCCAACTGGATGGAGATGCGGGCCAAGCAAGTGCTTGGCGGGCCTGATGGTTTCCTTTGGCAACCCACACTGTCGGTCGGCGGTCTGCCGATGATGGGTTCGGATGCTGCCTTACGCGGAACAAGTTGGACGCGGTTCTGGCTGGCTGGTTTGCTGCCAATTGTGCGGGCAGGTGACAACGCTGATCATGCGCGCTCAGCCTTCGGTCGGTACGTGGGTGAAGCGGCGTTCTGGACGCCTGCTGCGCTGCTGCCGGGTGAAGGTGTCGCCTGGCAGCCTGTTGGCGAAGACAGCGCGCAGGTGACGCTGTCGGCCTTCGGTATGAAACAGTCTGTTGAGCTGCATGTGGATGCCCGTGGTGCGCCGACGCGCATAGTCTTTCCGCGATGGTCGGATGCCAATCTGCAAGAGCAGTTTCAGATCCAGCCCTTTGGCGGCGATCTATCCAATTATCGGACGTTCCAAGGCTTCACGGTGCCAACGGTTGTTCATGCGGGCAACTTTTACGGGACGCCGAATTACTTCCCGTTCTATCAAGTCCGTGTGACGTCGGTGGCCTACCCTCAGCCTGCCAGATCATAACGCATATCGGGCAACTTCTCGTCGTTGCTTGACCCATCTGTGCGCTCGGTCATCACAAACCCCCGGCCTTCATAGAGCGCGCGGGCGCGGGCATTGGCCTCGAAAACCCAAAGGTGTAGCGGCGGACCATGGCGTGTGATGGCATCGTCCAGAAGCTGTGCGCCAACACCTTGGCCTTGGTGATCAGGGTGGACGAAAAGGTGGCTGATCTCACCCATCGCCTCACCAGGCTTGCGGGCAAAGCTCAAGAAACCAGCCAACTGACCATCAGCCTCAGCCACCGTGATGGCGCAGCCAACGGCAAGGCCAGCGATGTAAGCGGTGTGCTCGCCGGTGGTATAGGGGTCGTCAAACAGCTGCATGGAAGCGCGCGCAGCACCGAACAGCTTGCCGAGCGGGCCGATGTCTGCGCCGGTGAAGGGGCGCAGAGCAATTTCCGCGCGCCCTTCAGAGTGTGACATCAGGCGGCTGCCTGTTTGGGTTCGATCAGGCCACGGTTCACCAAAACCTCGGCGATCTGCACGGTGTTGAGCGCGGCGCCTTTGCGCAGATTGTCTGACACGCACCAGAAGGCGAGACCGTTCTCCACCGTGATGTCTTCGCGCACGCGGCTGATGTAGGTGGCATCCTCACCAGCAGCTTCATGCGGGGTGATGTAGCCGCCATCCTCATGCTTATCGATGAGCAGGCAGCCTGGAGCGTTGCGCAGAATGCCTTTGGCTTCTTCGGCTGTGATGGGGTTTTCAAACTCCACGTTCACCGCTTCGGAATGCGAGACAAACACCGGTACGCGCACGCAGGTCGCTGTGAGCTTGATTTTGGGATCCAAGATCTTCTTGGTCTCCGCCATCATTTTCCACTCTTCTTTGGTGAAGCCGTCTTCCATGAACACATCGATGTGCGGAATGGCGTTGAACGCGATGCGCTTGGTGAATTTTTCAGCCTTCACTTCGCCAACCGAGAACACCGATTTGGTCTGCGCAAAAAGCTCATCCATGCCCTGTTTGCCAGCGCCGGATACAGACTGATAAGTCGCCACAACCACGCGTTTGATGGTGGCTGCGTCGTGCAAAGGTTTCAGCGCGACAACCAGCTGCGCGGTGGAACAGTTGGGGTTGGCGATGATGTTTTTCTGACGGAAACCCTCAATCGCGTCGGCGTTCACTTCGGGCACGATCAGCGGCACTTGGCTGTCCATACGGAACGCCGAGGAGTTGTCGATAACGACACAACCGGCGGCGCCGATTTTTGGTGCCCATTCGCGCGAGATATCGCCGCCTGCTGACATGATGGCGATATCGACTTTGGAAAAATCAACGCTATCAAGCGCGACGACTTTGAGCCTGGTGTCACCGAAATAGGCGTCTTGGCCAGCGCTTTTGCGTGAGGCGACAGCCAGCACAGTGTCAGCGGGAAAGCCGCGCTCAGCCAAAATCTCCAGTGCCTCGCGGCCGACATTGCCGGTCGCGCCGACAACTGCAACGGTATACCCCATGGGAACATTCCTTCTTTTCTGCCCTGTATGTGTCTTAAAGCTGCGCAACGCGCAACATTACCCTTCGCCCCTCCCGAACTCCGGGTTGGGCGAAAAGCCGAACGCGCGGTAGGGACGGGCTGGTTAAAGCTCGGTCGTCTTGGTGGTGGTGGTTTTGGTGCCAACCGTGTTGGCGGCGCCCAGCATCAACGCCGTTGTGAGCGACGTCACAACGAGATCAAAAGCTTTGGTTAGGATGTTTTCTTGGCGCATGGTGCGCTTTACCGCCACAGACGGGCGGCGATGTCAATGTGGAGAGACCCTATGAAGATGGTTCCGGCCTGTGCTGTTGCTTTTTTGCTTACCGGTGTCTTGCCAAGTGCGGCATCCGATGGCGCCGTTTCGCTCCCTGATTACGGCACGCGGTTTGCCGTTCCTGCCACGGGCATAGGGACCACGGAGTTTGCCCATCCGGCCTATGACGGTGCGCGCGCCATTGTGCGCATTGAAAATGGCCGTGTGCTTGCTGGCACCGAAGCCGATGCTCTGACGCTTGCCACCTATGAGCCAGCCAACCAGTGGAACGATGAGATGGCCGTTCTGCTGATGGATGTGGATTTTGACGGCTTTCTGGATGTTGGCGTGTTGGATGGTGTTGGCTATGGCGGCGTGAACTATTTCTGGAATTTTTTCCGCGCTGACGCCCAGCGCATGTTTGTGCCGGTGGGGACCATAGCTAATCCAGAGCGTGACGGTGTTATGGGCACGATCCGTGCGCCCTCTCGCTCCGGTCCGTTTTGGACAACGGATGTTTATCGCTCAGAAGGTGATGCGTTGACCTTGCAGTTCAGCCGAACATTCTGGGGTGAGTACGATGTGGTCGTGTTTCTCGGCAGCGGGAAGGGTGATGCAACGCGCGCCGTGATCTCGCAGATCGCACCCGATCCGTGGGATGCCGCCTCGGTGGATGATCCGATGTTTCATGTGACGGCTGTCGCGGGCGCCGGGCGCTCTTACTTCTACGATGCAGCTGATGATGCCACGCGCCGCGGTGCCTATCTTGTCGAAGGGGATATCGGCCGCGTTTTGGACGTGAATGAGACTGGTGATTGGCTGCTTGTTACCTTCACCCATGACCAAACGCGCACCACAACTGAAGGCTGGATGCGCGCGCAAGATATGACGATTATTCAGGGGTAGGCTGAGCCAAGGCGTCACCCCTGTGCTTGTCACGGGGTCCATGCCTGAGCCCGTTACGGCATCAGTTGTGGCGCAATACGCTCACCAGAATGGATCCCCGCCACAAGGGCGAGGATGACGATCAAGGAGCGGCGTTAACCCGCCACCACCTTCTGCACTTCGGCGAGCAGTGCATCGCCCATTTGGCTGGTGTTCACCGGCGTGATGCCGCTGCCAGCAATGTCGCCGGTGCGGATGCCAGCATCGAGCACGTTGGCGATGGCCGTTTCCACCTGGGTGGCGAGATCAGCCATGCCCAGAGAATAGCGAAGCATCATCGCAAAGCTTGCCACCATCGCGATGGGATTGGCTTTGCCTTGCCCTGCGATATCGGGCGCCGAGCCATGCACTGGTTCATACATAGCTTTGCGCTTGCCGGTGGTTGTGTCTTCTGCGCCGAGGGACGCCGAAGGCAGCATGCCCAGCGAGCCGGTCAGCATGGCGGCCACGTCCGACAGCATGTCACCAAACAGATTGTCGGTGACGATCACGTCGAACTGCTTGGGCGCGCGCACCAACTGCATGCCGCCAGCATCGGCGAGCATGTGGCCAAGTTCCACATCCTGGAAATCGGCGTGCGTGGCGGTGACGACCCGGTTCCAAAGCACGCCAGAGCGCATGACGTTGCGCTTTTCCATGGAGCAAACGCGTTTGCTGCGTGTGCGGGCCAGTTCGAACGCGACGCGGGCAATGCGGTCAATCTCGTGGGTGGTGTAGACCTGCGTATCCACGGCGCGCTGCTCGCCATTCTCCAGCGTCACGACCTCTTTCGGCTCGCCGAAATAAACGCCGCCGGTCAGCTCGCGCACGATGAGGATATCAAGGCCCTCAACCAACTCTGGTTTCAGCGAGGAGGCTGAGGCGAGCGCCGGATAGCAGATGGCAGGGCGTAGATTGGCAAAAAGAGCCAGATCTTTGCGCAAGCGCAGGAGGCCAGCCTCGGGGCGCGCGTCATAAGGCACGTCATCCCATTTTGGGCCGCCGACAGCACCGAAAAGAACGGCATCAGCGGCAAGGGCTTTGTCCATGGCTGCATCGGAGATGGCTTGGCCATGATCATCATAGGCCGCACCGCCAACCAGATCGACCTCGGTTTCGATATTGGTGAGGCCCTGCGCATTCGTCCAGGCGATGATCTTGTCGACCTCGGCCATGGCTTCTGGGCCGATGCCATCACCGGGCAGGACGAGAATGTTGGAGCGTGCGGGTGCCGAAGAAGGGGACATCTGGCGGGCCTCATAGTCTGTCAGGAAAGATGAGGCCCGTGCGTAGCGGCACGGTTCGTTCAGCGCAAGGGCGCCAACAGTCCGATAGCGATCATCAGCATGGCCAAGGTTGAGGCTGTGGTGCGCATGGTGTTCCAAAAGGTCCAACGCTCGCTGTAATCGCGCCAGATGGTTTCGGCGTTGCTGGCCGCTGAGTCCACCAAGGCTAAGGCGTTGTTCATGGGCACGTTGATCTGAGCGGTGAGCAGAAATGCGCCAAGCAGATAGGTGACGCCACCCCCTGCTATCCAGAGCGCAGCAGCGGTGTTGCCAGAGCGCCAGAGAACCAAGGCACTGATGGCGGCTGCAGCTGGCGTCAGGAAGAAGGTGATGAAAAAGACCGGGTTTTGCACCGCCTCGTTGATGCCTTTCATCGCCTCAATGGCAGCGTTTGGACTAATGCGATCAAGCCCCGGCATTACGCAGACCGAGAAGGCGTAGAAGAAGCCCGCCACCAGCCCGATCAGGAGCAGCGGTGGTAGGGTGAGGAGTTGGGCGGCGTTCATGACGCTGCCTGCACTTGTTGATTGTCGATGACTGCTGGCTTGGTGACGGCCACCAGCAGGACAACAGAGGTGATCTGCCCGAGCAGCACGGCTGGCCAGATTTCGCCAATGGCTGGGTCGATCCATTTTTGCGGGCCGTAGGAGATGAGCGCTGTGATGACGGCTAAGCCGGTGAGGGCTCTCGCCGTCGTTCCTGACAGCGGACCAAGGACCAGAGCCATCGTCGCAACCGCCATGGATGCGGCCAGGAACGGCGCCATGGCGAACAGTGGAATAGCCCGTGGCGGGTGCGGGGCGACGCCAGCAAAGAGGCTGGCCAACATCACCAACTGCAAGATGATCAAGGTGCCAAGGGCGGCGTGGGGGAGGCGAGACGGCATGGCGTTTCCCTTTCATTTTCACCGGTTTCAAAACGTAAAGAACTTTACGCTTGCTGAAGACGTAAAAGAGTTTACGGTTATGCGCAAATGAAATTTTGGTAAGGATCGGTGACAGGTCGGATGGAGAACGCAGCGCCTCAACAAGCCAGCTCAAAGGCCGACGCGCGCAAAGAGATGATCGAGGAGGCCGCGTATCGCGTGTTGGTGCGCGATGGCTACAAGGCTGCTTCAATCCTGGCGATTGCCAAGGAAGCCAAGGCCTCCAACGAGACGCTCTATCGCTGGTATGGCAACAAGCAAGGGCTGTTCGCCGCGTTGGTGGAGCGCAATGCGCAGGCAGCCAAAGAGATGCTGGATGATGCCTTAGCACAGGACCGAGCCCCCCTTGAGGTGCTTGAGAGCCTAGGGCCCATTCTGCTGAGATTGGTCACCAGCGAGCGCGCGGTTGCGCTGAACCGTGCCGCTGCCGGTGATGTGCATGATACGGCCACGCTGGGGCATGCGCTGGCTGATGGTGGACGCGAAAGCTTAGTTCCTCTGATCGCTGGCTTGCTGGAAAAAGCGCATGGGCGCCGCGAGCTTGACGTTGGCGATCCCAGGCTGGCGGCTGAAACCTATATTTCGCTGCTTATTGGCGATGTACAAATCCGCCGCGCTACCGGTGCCCTTTCCGAGCTCACCGAGGCCGATATTGATGCGCGCAATCGGAACGCAGTTGCACTCATGCAAAAGCTCTACGCGGCCTGATCAGGTGGCGCACGGCCATTGGTGCAGCTTTAGGGTAAAACCAGGCTATCGATGCACATTGAATTTGGGTTGCTTCCCGGTGTTGCCGGGCTGCACTGCCACCAGTTGAAAGATGCCAAAGATCCCCCCGTGGATTCCTGCGCACTGTCGCGGTAGACAGCGCCTTCCATGTGCCGGTCACCTTCGTTTTGCACAGTGGCCTTCCAAATGTGAGATGACGTTACACAGGCTCCACCTGGGCACTCGGTGTAGGTCAGATATTCGCCGCTGATCGTGACATAGGCGTAATATTGGCTGTCTCTGAAGCTTGCAACCGAGATGGGCGCGGCACAATAAACCCCGCCATTTTGAACAAACAAACGCCAGTCGCTGTTGCCGAAATGGCGGAAGAAAAATCTGCGCGCATCCAGCGATTGTGCCTGCTGACAGGGGTGCGCGCCGCCAACCTCGCGTTCTTGCACATCGCGCGCTGCCAATTCCTGCTCAAATTGTGCGCGCACAAAGTCTAGCCTGCTATCGATTGCTTGGAGCGCTCGGGCGCGGTTGCGCGTGGACTGCTCTTCATAGGCGGCCATAATACGGCCTACAGGGTCTGCAGCGGCAACTTTACCGGCGGCCAATTGCGCCATGAGAGCATTTGCCAGACCAAAGGTCTCGGCGCTCAAGCCTTCGGCGATCACCAGCTCGGCAAAAGAGGCAAGCCCGGCCACCCGAGTGCGCAGCGCCTCCCCATCAATGATGTGAGGCTCTCCTAGCTCATCGGTTACCCAGATTGGAGATTGAACGTCGCGCTCGCGATTGAGCAACGCTTGGCGTTCTTGCAAAAAAGCTTCTTCTAGATCGGAGAAATGGCGCATGCCCTCGGTTTGTCCGATGCTTTGAGCTGACGCTGCGCTGGGCGCCAGTGCGGGCGTTATCAGCGCAGCCGCCACCAAGGCGAGCAGAGGAAGGATCAGTGTCCGCATGGAAAATACCAACATACACTCCAGTTCTGGGCTTCTGACAATCAGTATGGATCGTCTTGCGATGTGATCGTGCCGGACAAGCTAGCATGGATGTGCATTGAAGGCCCAGGGCGTGCCAAGTGGCGTATCAAGAGGCATGAAGGCAAGGGTATGCTTGATGGCCTTTCTGCAACACAGGTCGAGAAACACGCGGCGCGGGTGTTGGAGTTCGTCAAAAGGCTCTTCGCGCCGTCTGTCACCTCTTGAACCAATCGCCGAGCATGCTTACCCAGTCCCCATTGCGTCAGGTTAGCCTTCTTGCAGCCTGGCCCGGTTCTGGAGCTTTTATGCAAGAGATTGCACGCATTCGCTAAGGCCCCGGCGTAGGGGGTTCGCCAGTCTGGCTGACCTCAAGGGACCATAAAACAAGTACCTTGCCGCCTATGTCAGGGCAGCGAGCGGTGCTTGGTGTTTGCCGTTCCAAATTCAAGACATTCCCATGAACATATCCAAACACGAACAGCGTGTGCTGCACGTGCTCGCCCAAGGTGGATCCATCCATTTCAAGCGCAGTACAAGCGGCAAGGTGCAGGAGATCATCTGCTTCACCCGCGATGGCCACGTGCTGACCGACTGCACACTTCGCGTTTTTGAACGCCTGAAGAAGCGCAAGCTTATCCGCTCAACGGGCGGAAAACCCTACCGCATCACGCAACTGGGCCGCGTCTGCGTACGCCCCCAGTTGGACAACCGCTAGAAAGACCAAAACCATGAAAGACCGAACTCTGATCCGGCCCATTGTGCGGGCCGATCTACCTACCCTGAAGCGGGTTATCGCGAGCACCGATTTGTTTCCGCCCAATATGCTGGAAGGCATGGTGGAGGGCTATTTGAACGGCGCATCTGATGCCGTTGTGTGGCTGACATTTGCCAATCCTGATCCGGCGGCTATCGCTTACGCCGCACCGGAGCCGATGACGGAAGGTTGCTGGAACCTTTATCTGATCGCTGTGCACAGTGATCATCATGGCCAAGGCATTGGGCAGGCGCTGATGCGCTATGTGGAAGAGGCGCTAGCGGTTGAGGGCGTGCGGGTTCTGCTGGTGGAAACCTCCGGCCTTCCTGAAATGGCGCGCACGCGGCTCTTCTACAGCCAATGTGGCTATGAGGAAGAAGCGCGCATCCGCGACTTCTATCAGGACGGTGATGACAAGATCGTCTTCCGCAAAGCGCTTTAGCCCCACCCCTAACCCTCCCCCATATGGGGGAGGGGAATGGCTCTTGCGGTGCAACACAAGGCGTCACCCCTCTGCTTGTCACAGAGGTCCATGCCTGAGGACTTTCAGCTGTCTTGATGATTGCTGATGAGCGCATTGGAATGGATACCCGCCATGGAAGCGAGAGCCGTGGCTCGCGGACCGGCGAGGATGACGGCCTAGTGTAGAACTGCGTTCCCGGATGACGCCTAGGCGGTTTCTTCCGCCTCTTCTTCTTCATGCTCAGCGTAGCGATTCATCACTGGAATCTGGAACATCGTGAAGGCGAAGGTGATGGGCATGACGCCCCAGACCTTGAAGGCGACCCAGAAGTCGGTGGTCTGCGTGCGCCAGACAACCTCGTTGAGCACGGCCAGGAAGATGAAGAACAGGCCCCAGCGCAGAGTAAGAATGCGCCATCCCTCTTCTTTCAGGTTGAAGGCATCATCGAACACGTAAGAGAGCAGCGAGAGCTTGAAAATCCAAAGTCCGCCTAAGAGCACCGTGGCGAATAGCATGTTCACGATGGTGGGTTTCAGCTTGATGAAAAGATCATCGTGCAGAAACAGCGTGAGCGCGCCGAAGAACAGCACAACGACGCCCGACACCACCGGCATGATCGGCAGTTTGCCAAGATAAATACGTGAGGCGATGAGCGAGATGGTGATCGCGACCATGAACACAGCAGTGGCCAGAAAGATTGGTTCGCCGAACCCGGCAAGCGTGGGGTAGCTCTCCATCAGCGACGCGCCGCGTGCGTTGACGAAGAAGAAGATCACCAGCGGCCCAAGCTCAAGCGCAAGCTTGATCAGCGGATTTTTGGTGGCCTTGGCTGGTGTGGCGCCCTGGTCTGGGGCTTGTGCGTCGCTCATGCTGGCTCGTTTTCTTGCGTATCGTCGAGCCCGGCAATGGCGCGGGCGAAACTTGTGGGGTCAAAGGCTTCCAGATCGTCGACGGCCTCGCCAACGCCGATCAGGTGTACCGGTATCTGGTGCTTCTTGGCGATGGCCACAAGGATGCCGCCCTTGGCTGTGCCGTCCAGCTTGGTCATGACCAGGCCGGTGACGCCAGCGGTTTTGCCAAAAACATCCACCTGGTTGAGCGCGTTCTGGCCTGTGGTGGCGTCAAGCGTGAGCAGAACATCGTGCGGCGCTTCGGGGTCGATCTTTTGGATCACCCGGATGACTTTTTCCAGCTCGGCCATCAGTTCGGTGCGGTTTTGCAGCCGTCCTGCGGTGTCGATGAGCAGCACGTCGGTGCCGTTTTCTTTCGCTTCTGTCAGCGCATCGAACGCCAAACCTGCTGCATCCGATCCTTGCGGGCGGGTGATGACGGGCGCACCGGTGCGTTCGCCCCAAACTTTCAGCTGCTCAATAGCGGCGGCGCGAAACGTGTCACCGGCCGCAAGCATGGGTTTCATGCCGAGCGCTGAGATTTTTGAGGCAAGCTTGCCGATGGTTGTGGTTTTGCCTGCGCCATTGACGCCGACCATCAAGATCACGTGGGGCTTGTGTGCAGGGGCGACGCGCAGTGGCTGCGCGATAGATTCCAAGACTTTGGCGACCTCGTCGGCGAGCACCTGCTTGATCTCTTCCTCCGAAACTTCCTTGCCAAAGCGCTCATCCTCCAACCGCGTGGTGATGGTCATGGCGGTATCAACGCCAAGATCGGCCTGGATGAGGATGTCTTCCAGTTCTTCCAGCGCTTCGCCGTCGAGCTTCTTCTTGGTGACAAGCGAGACCACGCCCTGTGTGATGGCGTTGGAAGAGCGTTTGAGCCCGCCAGTCAGGCGCGACAGCCAGCCTTTTTTGGCCGGTTCATCGGATGGCGTCTCGGTGCGCCTTTCCGGCGTGATGGCAATGTAGTTCAGGTCACTCATGCTGCCTGGTAGGCCTTCTCAATCAGGTTTCCAGTAAGCCTCTGGCCTTCGTGCCCGGTGATGGTGACGGGTAAGATGTCGCCCGCAGCCGGGCCGTTGCCTGATACCGGAATCGCGACCTCGGTGTAGGCCGGGATACGCCCGCGCGCTAGCCCATCGGCGACGCGTTCAATGAGCACAGGCTGAATGGTGCCTGCTTGAGATGTCAAATGCTTGGCAAGCGCTTCGCGGCCTTTCTCGCGTAATTGGTCGGCGCGCGCCTTGATGATGGAGCGGTCCAGCTGTGGCATCTTGGCTGCCGGTGTGCCCTGGCGAGGCGAGAACGGGAAGACGTGCAGGAAGATAAGGCCGCAATCGTCCACCAGCTTCAGTGAGTTTTCAAACATCGCCTCGGTTTCGGTCGGGAAACCGGCGATTATGTCAGCGCCATAGACGATGTCTTGCCGCGCTGCGCGCATCTCTTCGCAAAACGCGATGGCATCATCGCGCAGATGGCGCCGCTTCATGCGCTTCAAGATCATATCATCGCCCGCTTGAAGCGAGAGATGGAGATGCGGCATCAGGCGCTGATCACCTTTGATGGCATCCACCAGTGCTGGGTCGGCCTCAATCGAGTCGATCGAGGAGAGCCTTAGACGTTGAAGGTCAGGCACGTGGCGCAGGATCTGCTGCACCAGATCGCCCAGCTTGGGTGATCCGGGCAGATCCGGGCCATAGCTTGTAAGGTCAACGCCGGTGAGCACCGCTTCGGCATAGCCTTGATCGACCAAAGCTTTGATCTGATCGACGGCGATGCCCATGGGAACGGAGCGCGCATTTCCGCGGCCATAGGGGATGATGCAGAAGGTGCAGCGATGGTCGCAGCCATTCTGCACCTCGACAAAGGCGCGGGTGCGCTCACCAAAGCCGTTGGCGAAGGCGGGCGCGGTTTCTTTCACGCGCATGATGTCGGTGACGTGAAGTTTGTCGGTGGCGGTCGCCGGAAGGCTTGCCCATGTGGCAGGGGCAGTTTTGGCTTCGTTGCCAAGCACCAGATCAACCTCATTCATGGCTGCAAAGGTTTCCGGCTCGATCTGCGCGGCGCAGCCTGTCACCACTACGCGGGCGGTTGGGTTGTCGCGTTTGGCTTTGCGGATCGTCTGCCGCGCTTGGCGCACGGCCTCACCTGTCACCGCGCAAGTGTTGACGATGATAGTGTTGCTGTGACCGGCAGCCTGCGCACTCTGGCGCATCGCTTCGGATTCCACTGTGTTGAGGCGGCAACCAAGGGTGAGGACGTCAACGGTCATGGTGCGCCGACTATGCCGCCACGCTGGTAAAAATGGCGTCAGTGAGCACGACATCGCGTTCATGCTCGACAGGGCCAGTCATCAGCACGTGATCGTTGGCTGCCCACTCAATCTGCAGTGTGCCGCCGGGCTGATGCACCGTGACTGCGCGATCTGTGCGGCGGAGGCGGGCGGCAGATACAGCGGCTGCACATCCCGCAGACCCGCAGGCAAGGGTTAGGCCTGCCCCGCGTTCCCAGGTCCGCATCACCAGTGTTTGCCGATCAACCACCTGGACAATGGAAATGTTGGCGCGCTGCGGAAACAGCGGATGGTGTTCCAGCATCGGGCCGATCTTATCCAAACCAATGGTTGCGACATCGTCCACCCAGAAAACCGCATGCGGGTTGCCCATGTTCACCACCGCTGGTGAGGACAGCACGGGATTGCCTGCAGGGCCGACATGCAGCTCGATGAAGCGGGTGTCTTGAAACGGCTCGGACAAGGGGATTTCATCCCAAGCAAAGCGTGGTGTGCCCATATCAACGGTGTAAGTAAGGTCCGCGTCTGGTCTGGTAATGGCAAGCAACCCGCGCGCCGTTTCTACCAACCGGGTATCTTGCGGCCCTTGCGTTTCGTCCAGGTGCCAGGCGACACAGCGCGTGCCGTTGCCACAGGCTTCTGCCAGCGATCCATCGGTATTGTAGATGCGGATCAGTGCTGCCGTGCCCTCAGTGGCTGGGGCATGCAAAACCATCAGCTGATCGAAGGTGATATCGGGTTGAAGCGCAATGGCGCGCGCCTCATCGCCCGACACGATGTGATCGCTGTCGGTGAGGTCAAGAACCGTGATCTTGTTTCCCGCGCCGTTCATCACCCGCACCGGGCGATTGATGAGCGCTGTAGGGCTTGGCATCTGTGGGTTTGCGTCCATGGCGCGGATGTATGCCTGAAGGCTGAATTGTTGGCCAGTTTTTCCGTCTGTGTGCGGTGCACACCTTGCTAAAAATCGGTTTTATGCTACATTTACTGGACGTGCGGCGGCATTTTTTTTGAAGAGCCTAACCTGCCTTTGGCAGTTGGAACGCAAAAGATCGCCGGTTTTAGACAAACGGCCTCTCGCACGTGAGGCTGTTTATATATGCCACGGCAGGAGACGTTTCATGGCTACAGGTACGGTTAAGTGGTTCGATGCCACCAAAGGTTTCGGGTTTATTGTTCCCGATGAAGGCGGCAAGGATGTGTTTGTACACATTTCTGCAGTCGAGCGCGCTGGCCTCCAGACGCTGAAAGACAATCAGAAAATCACGTACGAATTGGAAGAAGGCCGCAATGGTCGTATGGCTGCTTCGCAGCTTCAAGTCCAGGACGACTGATAGATTTGTCATTGCAACGCTGACCCCCAAGGGCGCGTTGGTGAAGGAAGGCCGGGCATGTGTGTCCGGCTTTTTTGTGTCTGCCGTTATATCGCCTTTACTTGTGCTGTTGTTGAAATAGCCATCACACCAGCACACGACCATTGATGTCCCCCTTCGCGGATCAGCAAGGAACACACATGCCACAGCAGCGTTTGGCACAAGTGATCGAACTTTCCGACCTGCTGGATCAGGCTGTTTTCGTTCTGGAGGTGCGGGATGATAATACGCTCATCTTCCGCAAGCTCAATCGGTTCCATGAGAGAACGACCGGGCTGAAAAGCGAAGATCTGGCTGGCAAAACACCTTTTGAAGTGTTGCCGCCGCGTATGGCTGAAAGTGTCAATGCCAAATATCTGGCCTGTCTTAGCTCAAGAGCACCTTTCACCTACGAGGAAGTTCTCAACCTGCCCAATGGCGAAATCTGGTGGCAAACCACGCTTTCACCGCTCTTCTTCGATGATGGCCGGGTGATTGGCATCATTGGCACAGCCGTTGATATCACTGATCGCAAAGCCCAAGAGTTTCGTGATGCCAACGCGCTGGCAGAACTGCGCAAGTTGAACGAAGAAATCAATACGTACGCATCCATGGCGGCGCATGATGTGCGTGGGCCGCTGCGCAAGATCAAAGTGATCACGGAGCTGATGTTTGCCGATGGTGTGCCGGCTGCCGATGAGTCAGTTGTGCTATCGCCCGATCAAAGGGCTTTGTTGGACTCCATCGGGTCCATCGCCAGTTCTACACTTGAACATGTCGACAGCATTTTAAGCTATGCTCGCGCCCTTTCTTTGCCTGACGAAGCCAAGCTGGAGGAGGTTGATCTGCACCTGATGTTTGCTGACCTGGTCGGGTTGGTGGACGCCGACGGATCCTTTCATTTTGACTACCCCAAGCAAACCGTGGTGGCTGAGCGTGTCATTCTGCAGGTGACGCTGCGCAACTTGCTGGAAAATGCCGTTAAGTTTGGTCGCTCGCGTTGCAGTGTTGAGTTGTCAGAAAGTGGTGGGTGCCCCGGGTTCCTGGAGTTCACCGTAACCGATGATGGTCCAGGTTTTGCCGATGGCACGACATTGAGTGATCAGTCATCGCGCTCACAAAGTAAGTCACCGACGAGCGGTTTCGGCTTGGCAAGCGCGCAACGCATGATTGAGGCACGTGGAGGTCGCATGTGGTTGGCTGACGGTGAGGGGGCCAACGTCATCTTCACGACCTGTGGAACATTCCTAGAAACATCCCCTTAATCGCGCTCATACCGTATGAATGTACCGTGCCCACGCTCGGAAAGGCCTGCATCAAGCAGGACTTGCCCGCACCAAGGTGCCACTTATTGGTGTGACAAATAGGTCTGGCGGATGTCTTCTGCAAGTTTGATGTAATCGTTCAGAGTGGAAGGCTTGGTACGATAATCGGTGGCGCCCAATTTAAGAGCGCGTTGGCGATCATCCTGCCTGGAAGAGCTTGATAACATCATCACACAGCGGGTCGCGCTTGACTCTTCAGCAAGTTTGCCGAGTTCATCAAGCACATCAAATCCATCCATGTTTGGCATCTGAATATCAAGCAAGGTGACATCAGGTTGATGGGTGGTGATTGCATCCACAGCCTGCCGTGAATCGGCAACCTCAATCAGCTCGACTGGCGTTCCCAAGGCATTGAAGCTACGGCGAATGACAAATCGATCCAACTCATCATCATCGATGACCAACACCCGTAACGATTTTGCCGGAACAGCGGAAACAGTGCCCTGCATGGCCGCATCTCTCTAAAGGTGTTGGCGTTGAACGGTTGGCGGGCAGCCCCAAAAACAAAGGACTTTCTGCAGCATGCTACTCACATTGTGCCATGTATGTAGCTCTTTTGGCGCAAATGAATTTTTATTTGAGCCCAGAAGTGGAAAGTACAAATCCAACTGTTGGATGTGACATCGGCTTTAAATCTGCCGCTCCAAATAGCGTCGCAAAGGCAAGTTGGTTGTTAGGGCAATGGCCTTTTCAAAGGCTTGGCGCGCGCCCTTTTCATCGGCGTTGGCACGTAACAGGTGCGCACGTGTTGCCCAGGCTGGCTGAAAGGATTGGCAGTCCGTGTCATTGATGACATCCAGAGCGGCCAATCCGGCTTTGGCTCCGTGGGCTTCTCCAACCGCTGCGGCGCGTGCCACAGCAGCACCCAAAGTGGGCGCAATGGCCATCAGGCCTTCGTAAAGCTGAACGATGGCGGCCCAATCCGTGGCGCCTGATCGTGCTCTTGCGGCATGGACGGAGCTGATGGCCGCCTCCAACTGAAACCGGCCGAGTTTCCCAATTGCGCTGGCGCGCTGCAAAAGCCCGTATGCTCGGCCCATGGCGATGGGATCCCACTGCGACAGGTCTTGCTCGACCAGCGGAATGAAGGCGCCCTGGTCATCAAACCTTGCGCTTAGACGCGATTGAGAGAACCATAACAGGGCGGCAAGGCCGAGTGTTTCGGCATGGTCTGGTTGCAGATCGACGAGCAGGTCTGCCAAGAACAGGGCTTCCATGCGCAGGTCTTGAGGATCATGCGCAAGCGAGGGGATTGGACCTGCCCATTCGGTGGCATAGGCGCCATAGACGGCCTCCAAGATGGCCTCCAAACGCTCTTCTAACGCGTCAGCAGACGGCACCGTAAATGGAATGGCTGCTTGCTTGATCTTGCGTTTGGCACGCACCAACCGTTGCGCCATGGTTGCGGCCGGGATCGCAAAAGCAGTGGCAATGGTGGAGGCTTCCAGCCCAAGCACAGTTTGCAAAATGAGCGGTGTGCGGGCGCTGGCATCAATGGCTGGGTGGGCGCAGACGGCCATCAGTTTCAGGCGTTCATCAGAGAACTGGTTGGTTTCTAGCAAGGTCATCGTGGTGGATATGGCTGCATCGGCGCGCGCCTCCATGTCTTCCAGCGTGTCGCCACCAAGGCTGGTGCGATGAGCGCTGGAGCGAAGCCTGTCTCGGTCGCGGTTGCGTGCCACCGTCAGCAACCAAGCTTCCGGTTGGGTTGGGATTCCAGTTTCCGGCCAGGTGGTGAGGGCCTTTGCGAAGGCATCGGCCAGCGCATCTTCAGCGGCAGCGATATCACCGGTTTGCTTGGCCAGAATGGCGATCAGGCGGCCGTAGCTATTGCGGGCCACTTGATCGACGTGGCTGGAGACCGTCGAGGCGTTTGTCACGCGCCGACGGTCCAAGCTTGGCTGACCTTAGGCCCCATTGCGGCCTTCGGGCATGGCAGAGGCGCGCACTTCGATGATGCCGTAGTGCGCCGATGGGCATTTTTCTGCCCAAGCCAGGGCGGCATCAAGGTCGGGAACATCAATGACAAAGTAGCCACCCAGTTGCTCCTTGGTGTCAGCATAGGGCCCATCTTGCACGCGGCGTTCGCCATCCTTCAAGGTGATGGTCGTGCCCGACGCTGAGGGTTGCAGCCAATCGGTGTCAACAAACACACCGGCCTCCTTCAAGGCGCCGATATACTGGCCAAACAGTGAGAGTTGCTGCTGCATGTCCTCTTCGGACACGTGCTCAAACGCGCTTTCGTCATTGTAGAGCATGAACATGTAACGCATGGGATTGATCCTTTTGTTGCGTGCTTACTTAGGCTTGATCGGTGACAACACGGGATAGGTTTTGCAGCCCGCGTTCATAGGTTTCGCCAAGCATGCTGTCGAGGAAGAGACCGAAAACCCGGCCAATGGGATTCATGCCGAAACGGCTTTCAACGGACCAGACAACCCGAGTTCCCTCGTTAACCGGCTCTAAGGTGAAGGTTTGCACCGGCTGTCCCATCGATCCCAGATCGATCTGCATGGTCACCGAGCTGTTGGGTTCAAGATGGGTGATGGTTTGAGTGCCCTGGCCATCCTTGCCAGAGAAGGCAAAGGCTGCACCGATGCCCTCGGCTGGGCCATCAAATGTGATCTGAAGATTGGGATCGGCGTCCTTATAGGGGTTGAAGGTTTGGAAACCGGCGCTGGAGGTGAGCAGTGGATAGATCGCGTCGGGCGCGGCTTCGATAACGGCGCTGCGCTCAACCGTCTTGTGATCTGGTAAGGCGTAGGGTGCGGCAGCTAGGGCGATGAGAGCGACGCCGCCTGCAAGGGCGATGGTGGCGAGTGACATGGGTTTACTCCTTGATCATTGGGTCACGTGAAGGCTGTTTTTTGCTGGCCTTCACCCTCATGACGATCAAGAAGCCCGCCAATCGACAAACCGGCGAACTTTTGTATTTCACCTATATTTCGTTGCGACGGGTAGGTGGCGCTTTGCTTGACATCTGGACCTTTGCGCCTTAGCGAACAGCCATCTCTTTGCTGATGCTTTTTTGCATGAGCCGACCGGGACACTTATCTAAAGCTGATCCCGGAGGTGAACACCCACCAGCGCGTTGCGCCCGTGGGTGCGTTTTCCGTTTGGGCTTATGCTTTCCAGATGTTTCAGCAACCAGAATGGACCGACACGATGTTCGATACGCTTTCTGACCGCCTCTCCGGCATTTTCGATGGGCTCACCAAACGCGGTGCGCTGAGCGAAAAGGACGTGAATGAGGCCCTGCGCGAGGTTCGCCGCGCGCTGCTGGAAGCTGACGTGGCGCTGGAAGTTGTGCGCGCGTTTGTCGAGCAGGTGCGTGCGCGTGCCATTGGTGTGGAGGTTCTTAAATCCGTTTCGCCGGGCCAGCAGGTTATCAAGATCGTTCACGACGAGCTTGTTTCGGTGCTTGGCTCCGATGCGCAGACGATTGATCTGGCTGCTGTGCCACCGGTGCCGATCCTGATGGTCGGTCTCCAGGGTTCTGGTAAAACGACGACCACAGCTAAGATCGCCAAGCGGCTGACCGAGCGAGAAAAGAAAAAGGTCTTGATGGCCTCGCTCGATACCCGTCGCCCGGCTGCCATGGAGCAGTTGCGTGTGCTCGGTGAGCAGCTTGAGGTTCCAACGCTTCCCATCGTTGAGGGTCAGAGCGCGGTACAGATCGCTCGCCGCGCGATGGATGCCGCACGGCTTGGCGGTCATGATGTGGTGCTGCTTGATACCGCGGGTCGAACCACGGTCGACGAAGCATTGATGAGCGAAACGGCGGACATTGAAGCCGTCGCCAAACCGCACGAAGTGCTGTTGGTCGTCGATGCGTTGACCGGTCAGGATGCGGTGAACACCGCGCGCGCTTTCGATGAACGCCTGGATGTGACCGGCATTGTGCTCACCCGTGTGGACGGTGATGGGCGCGGTGGTGCGGCGCTGGCCATGCGCGCTGTTACCGGCAAGCCGATTAAGTTGATCGGTACGGGCGAGAAAACCGACGCACTGGAAGAGTTCCACCCGCAACGCATCGCGGGCCGCATTCTCGGGCAGGGCGATATCGTCTCGCTGGTTGAAAAAGCCGCGCAGGACATCGACCAGGAAAAAGCGGCCAAGATGGCCAAGCGTCTGCAAAAGGGTGCGTTCGATTTGAACGACCTGAAAGAGCAGATGCAGCAGATGCAAAAAATGGGCGGCATGGGCGGCCTGATGGGCATGATGCCTGGCATCGGCAAAATGAAGAAGCAGATCGATCAGGCTGGGATCGATGACAAAGCCATCACCCGCCAGATTGCGATCATTCAGTCGATGACACCGAAAGAGCGCACCAAGCCTGATCTTCTCAAAGCCAGCCGCAAGAAGCGCATCGCGGCGGGGTCTGGCATGCAGGTGGCCGACGTCAACAAGCTTTTGAAAATGCACCGCCAGATGGCCGACATGATGAAGGCCATGGGCAAGAAAAAGGGCGGCATGCTGGGCAATATGTTCGGTGGTGGCATGCCGAGCCCAGAAGAGATTGCAGCCGCTCAGGGCGCTACGGGTGGCGCAGCCGAGGCGCCAAGCCTCGATCCAGATGCGCTGGCCAAGATGGCGCAGCAGGCAGGTGGCGGATTGCCCGGTTTGGGTGCGCCTGGTGGTCTTCCAGGCCTTCCCGGTCTTGGTGGTGGTATGCCCGGCATGCCGGGGCTGCCAGGTCTAGGCGGCCAAGTCCGTGGTGGAAAAAAGAAGAAGCGCAAATGACCGACGATTTGCCCCTTGTTGCACCAACGCTTGAAACCGAGCGCCTGATCCTACGTGGTTGGGAGCTTGAGGATTTTGACGCTTACGCTGCCTTCGTGGCCGATGATGAGGCCAACCGTTTTCGTGGCGGCGCAGTGGATCGCATCACCGCGTGGAAGGACTTTGAGGGCCTTGCCGGTCAATGGGCGCTTCGTGGCTACGGCACCTTTGCAGTCGAAGACAAAGAAACCGGTGAGCTGGTGGGCTGGGCCGGACTTTGGCATCCGGTGCGCCTGGATGAGCCTGAGCTATGCTGGAGCGTTTTTCCAACCTTTACCGGCCAAGGTTACGCCCATGAGGCTGCTGGTGCGGCGCTTGTTTGGTGGACGCAGATTGAAGATAATCCGGCGCCCTTTTCCATGACTCACCCGGACAACATCGCCTCACAGCGCGTGGCAGAAAAGCTTGGCGCCTTGCGCGGCGAAGACTTTGAGTTCGATGGCCGTCCTTCGTTCTTTTTCCGCCATCAGATCGCCGGGCGCGAGGAGATGGTGCATTGACCACCGATTACGCGCTCACCATTCCAACGCTTGAAACCGAGCGGCTTCTGCTTCGTGGCTGGAAGGAGTCCGATGCCGAAGGTTATGGCGAGCTTTATGGCGATGAGGACAATGCCAAGTTCATCGGTGGTGTGATGGCGCCTTGGGATGCTTGGCGCATGGTGGCCCAGCGCATCGGCCAGTGGCATCTGCGCGGGTTTGCGATGTTTGCCGTTGAAGAAAAAGCCTCTGGGCAGTTCATTGGCCATGCTGGCCCGAATTTTCCAAAAGGCTGGCCTGAGCCGGAGATTGGCTGGGGCTTGGTCAAACGCTTCCATGGCAAAGGGTATGCCCTTGAGGCGGCACGCGCTTCGCTGCGCTTTGCCTATGAGGTGCTTGGCTGGGACACCGCGATCAGCCTAATCGACACCGAAAACATACCCTCTCGTAAGCTCGCTGAGCGCCTCGGCGCCACCTATGAGAGCACGCAGACGGTCACCAGTTTTACCGCCGATGTTTATCGGCATCTCTCACCAAAAGAATTCTTGAAATAGCTGACAGAAGGAACTGAAAATCTATGGCTATCAAATTGCGTCTGGCCCGTGGCGGGTCGAAAAAGCGTCCCTATTACTCCATCGTTGCTGCTGATGTTCGCGCCCCGCGTGACGGCCGCTATGTGGAGAAAGTCGGCAGCTACAACCCGCTGCTGCCAAAGGACTCCGAAGATCGCGTGAAGCTGAACGTGGAACGCATCGAATACTGGCTGTCCGTTGGTGCTCAACCAACCGACCGTGTGCTGCGTTTCCTGGACGAAGCTGGCATGGCCAAGCGTGAAGCGCGCAACAACCCCAACAAAGCCGTTCCTGGCGAGAAAGCCAAAGAGCGCGAGCAGGAAAAAGCTGACAAGGCTGCTGCTTTGGCCGAGGCTGAGGCTGAAGCCGCTGCTGCGCCAGCCGAAGAAGCACCTGCCGAAGAGGCACCTGCTGAAGAAGCCCCTGCAGAAGAAGCACCTGCTGAGGACGCTAGCGCCGAGGAAGAGAAAGCCTAATAGGGTTTTGACCCCTGGGTCTTAACCCTTAAGCTTTTCTGGCCATGTCTGGATCGGACCCCTTCATCATTCTTGCCTGCATCGGTGCGCCTAATGGCGTGCGCGGTGCGGCGCGGGTGAAGCTTTTTGGCGATGATCCGGCAAGCCTTGCCGATTATGGTCCGTTAAAGCGGGCGGACGGCAAAGGCATTCTGACAGTCGCAAGCCTGCGGCCTGGCAAAACGCCCGATATGGTGGTGGCGACTTTCGATGGCGTCACCAACCGCGAACAGGTGGCTGAGCTTAACGGCGTTGAGCTTGGCTTGCCGCGCTCGGCGCTTCCCGATGTGGACGATGAAGACGATTTCTACCATGCCGATCTCATCGGCTTGGAAGCGCGGCTTACCGATGGATCGCGCTTTGGCGAGATTATGCAGGTGGCCAATTACGGCGCCGATGATCTGCTTGACGTGAAGCCAGATCGTGGTGGCCCAACGGTGTTGGTGCCTTTCACCAAGGCCATCGTGCCGACCGTGAAGTTGGGTGATGGGTACGTTGTGCTTGACCCGCCTGAGGGTCTCCTCAATCCGCCGAAGAAGAAGCCAGCAGAGGCAGATGGATGACTTTTCGAGCTGACGTCTTCACGCTCTATCCGGACATGTTTCCCGGTACGCTGGGCGCAGCATTGGCTGGTAAAGCGCTTGCCGACGGCCTCTGGTCGCTGGACGCGCACAACATTCGCGACAGCGCCACCGACAAACACCGCTCCGTTGATGACACGCCCGCTGGCGGTGGTGCGGGCATGGTTCTGCGTGCGGATATTTTGGCAAAAGCGCTTGATGATCATGTGGTGGTTGATGACACGCGCCCAAAGCTTTTGATGTCGCCGCGCGGCGTGCCGCTGACGCAAACGATGGTGCGAGACTTAGCCGGCGGCCCTGGCGCGGTGATCGTGTGCGGTCGCTTTGAAGGCGTCGACGAGCGCGTGATCGAAGCGCGTGGTCTGCAAGAGGTCTCCATTGGAGACTATGTGCTCTCAGGCGGCGAGGTGGCGGCGCAGGTTCTGCTCGATGCCGTCGTGCGTCTGCTTCCGGGTGTGATGGGCAATGATGTGTCCGGTGCACATGAAAGTTTCGAAGACGGGTTGCTTGAACATCCGCACTACACCCGACCAGTTGAATGGGAAGGGCGAACCATTCCTGATGTTCTGCGTTCTGGAGATCATAGGAAAATTCAAGAATGGCGCCGCGAACAAGCTGAAGCTTTAACGCGGCGTCGACGTCCAGACCTGCTGTGAGTGGTAAAGGGCGACCCATTTGGAGAAGGAGCCGCCCTCAATGAATATTGATATTTACCGTTCAGCTGATGGATCACACGCGTTTGTGGAGCATGGCAAAGGCGATAGCTTACCCGATAATGGTGCCAACTGGTCGCTTTGGCGGACACGAGAGATCACCCAGGATGATCGTGTCGGAGGCTTGGACACCGGAGATATGCTGGCCTCCATCCAGAGTGACGGGTACTATATCACCACGCAGGTGCTTGATCTGGGGTAGGCACATACGGCCATCTGTGGCAAAGCACGACAAAGCCTTGCATGGCGCTCGACAAGTCTTGTCACCTGTTGTAAGCGATCTGCTCACCCGGTAGGCGACTGCCGGGCTTTTGAATTCTAAAACAGCCTGTGCACTTGGAGCGCTTGTTTCGCGCCTGGTAGATCGCAATGATCATCACCGACGGGCTTTGTTCGAACACGCACGCATCCCGCGGCCTTTTACAGCGCCTCTTGCGCAAGGCCCTTGTGATGCCTCTGGACCGAAATATGGAGATCAGCCGATGAACCTCATCGCTGAACTGGAAAAAGAACACGCCGCTGAGCTAGAAGCCAAGCGCGCTATCCCTACCTTCTCACCCGGCGACACCTTGAAGGTGAATGTGCGTGTGACTGAAGGCACTCGTACCCGTGTGCAGGCCTATGAAGGCGTCTGCATTGCACGTTCCGGCGGTGGTCTGAACGAAAGCTTCACGGTGCGGAAAATCTCTTACGGTGAAGGCGTGGAACGTGTGTTCCCTGTCTACTCGCCACTGCTTGACAGCATCGAAGTGATCCGCCGTGGTAAAGTGCGCCGCGCTAAGCTTTACTATCTGCGTGATCGTCGCGGTAAGTCGGCGCGTATCGCCGAGGCCACCAATGTTCGCGCACGCGGCCTGAACGATGAAGTGCGTGCTGGCATTGTTGCTGAGAAAGCTGCTGCACAGGCTGCCAAAGAGGAAGCCAAGGCCGCTGCTGAAGCAGAAGCCAAAGCCGCTGAAGCCGCAGCAGCAGAAGCTGCCGCCGCTGAGGCCGAAGCGCCTGCTGAGGACAAAGCCGAATAGGCTTCTTTCAATTCCGATTGTGAAAAAGGCGGCCCATTGGCCGCCTTTTTTGTACCTGTTGCAATGGGTCAGGTTTGCTCTTTGTTTAGTGCCAAGTGCTGCAACAGCATGATCGTTTTAGCATCAGCTATCTTGCCTGATGCAATCATCGCCAAGGCTTCATCCAAGGAGATGTGTAGAACCTCAATGTCTTCGCCCTCGTCGGGATGGCCGCCACCGTCAGACACCTGATCTTTGCCGGTATAGGTGCCGATGAAACAGGCGAGCTTTTCAGTGACCGATCCAGGGCTCATGAAAGCATCGAAGACCAGTGTGAGCTTGGATACCGAAAAGCCGGTTTCTTCTTCCAATTCAGCGCGCATCCGCTCAGCTGGGTTCATGCCTTCCAGTAGGTCAGCGGGCGCCTCGATCAAGAACCCATCATGGCCGTTGAGTTTGGCGGGCAGGCGAAACTGTTTGACCAGAAGCACCGTGCCTTGCTCGCGATTGTAGAGCAGGCAGGCAGCGCCATTGCCGCGATCATAAGCTTCGCGCGTTTGCTCTTGCCATGTGCCGTCGCGGCGTTTGAGCGTGAAGGTGTGTTTGGTGAGCGTGCCCCAATCATCGGCCAAAACGGTTTGTTTGATGGGGCGAAAGAACTCTGTTTCGTTCAACGGTTGAGCCTTTACAGATCACATAAAAAAGCCCGGCTCACATATCATGAGCCGGGCCAAAACTTTGCATCGTGCGATTGCTAGCAGCGGACGACGCGATAGGTGCCATTGCCGTTGGAAATGGCGCACTCATTGGTCGTGGCATTGCGTGCATAGATTGCACCTGCTGCTGCACCAGCGGCGCCTGCAACCACAACCCAACCGGCGCTTGCACCAAAGGCGGCTGCTGTCAGCGCAGCCAAGCCACCGCCAACGACACCGCCTGCAAGGGTGTTTTGTTCAACACGGCTCATAGATTGGCACCCGGCCACGGCCAGCGCACCGGCCAGAACAACGCTGGCGGCTATACGCTTGAAACCGCGCTGGGTGGCGGGACGAAGAGCTTGGGTCTGCGACATCACGAAAATCTCCTGAATTGCGGTGGACGTGTCGATTCATCGACACGTGGCGGTGACAAGATGCCCCCTAAGGACACATCTGTCGATTGGTCGCGATCAATGCCCTGATCACGAAACGCTACAAAAGGGTTTTGGTTCCCAACCGGTCACCAAATTTTGAGATCGGCAATGGCGGTGCTCACCGCCGACCTCCTGGGTGGTTTGGCAGTGGCTATTTCTTGCCACCGCCCGGAACGTTCGGCGCCGTGCCGCTGGCGGCATTGACGTCACGCACTGACAGTGTGGCTGGGGCATTGCCGACTGAGGAAAAGGTGCCCAGCCAAATCTCATAGGCCCCTGTCTGCGCACCATCGAGCAGAACCAGTGGATTGAAATCACCGCCTGAATCGTCGTCGCACAGAACCGTACCGTCGGGGGTGCGCACTGCCAGGGTGGTGTCCTCGGCTGAGCGCACTGTCATCTCCACATCCAGGCCAGCATCATCAACATAAGCGATGAAATCTGGGTTGGAGGCGATGAAGCCGTTGCACGTGCCTCCGAATTGGTTGAACGCCTCGAAGGAGCCACCGGCCAAGAGTTCAAACTCCTGGCGTGTCATGCCGCCGGTGACGGCTGCTTCGGTGACGGCACCATCCGGCAAGATTTTTTCGTCCAAAATCTCACTGATCGCCAGTGTTGCTTCTGGGTTTCCAGCTGCCGGATCATAGGTGCCGATGAAAATCTCATAACGACCAGATGTCGGATTGGTTTGCGAGACCGCTGGATTGAGGCCGTCCGCGTCATCGTTGCACAGCACCTCGCCGGTTGGCGTGCGCACGAGCAGTGTCGTGTCAGCGTCGGAATTGACGAACACGCGCAGCGGCCAATCACCGGACGTGTAGTTGAGTACGAAGTCCGGCTCCGATGCGATGTTACCCCAACAGGCAGGGTCAATGGAGCTGGCATCCACAAAGCCACCGGCAGCAAGCACGGTGGTGAAGGGATCAGGCGTGAAGCCTGCCGTCAACGACATGGACGTGATGGCGCCTGATGGCTGTGTTTTGATGGTGGAGATTTCCTCGACCACAAGGTTGGTCTGCGGGAAGGTGTCGTTTTCAATGGGGTTGTAGGTGCCGATCCAAATGGCATAGTCACCAGCCAGACCTTCCGGGCCGATGAGGCCAGGGTTGAGGCCGGCAAAATCATCGTTGCACTGAACTTGGCCGTTAGGCAGCGCCACGGCCATGGTGGTGTCTTCGTCAGATGTTGCGGTGATCCGCAATGCCTGATCACCATTGTAGGTCACGACATAGTCGGGCGCCTCAGCGACGAAGCCGTTGCAGAACTGACCAAGCGTGGAGCCATCCATGGCGCCACCGGCTTGCAAATCAACACGGTGCGACCCGAACCCTGTGCCCAGTTGGGTTGACCCAAAAGTGGGTGCCAAGCGCAGGCGGTCACCCAAACCGCCAGGTGATACCGAGCCGCTGTCACCACCTGGACCGGTTGTGATGGTCAGCGTTGCATCGGGGTAAAAATCGTTCTGGACCGGGTTAAATGTGCCGACCCAAACGCCATAATTTCCTGTCGCTGGAGAGGCGATGGAGAGCGCTGGGTTGAGATCCAGGTCATCATCATTGCAGTAAACGCGACCGTTCGGATCGACGACAACCAGTGTTGTGTCTTCGGCTGACTCAACGCCAAGATCCAATGGACCGCGGCTGCCGCCCTGATAGTTGATCACATAATCAGGGGCATCGGCGACAAAGCCAGCACAGGCATTGTTGATGCCAAAGGCATCCATATCGCCGCCGGCTTGCAGTTCAAAGGTTTGTGTGCCGAAGCCCTGTGTTACGGAAATTTCGCCGAAAGCTGGTGGCTGATTGGCGTTGAAGCCGCTGCCGGTTGAAGGAGGGGTACTTGGCGTGGCCGGTGTGACGGGCGCGCCGGTGGTGGAAACGTTGAGCACAGCTTCTGGAAAGAAATCATTTTCGATTGGGCCGTAGGTGCCGATCCAAACGGCATAGCTTCCTGCCTGCGGATTGCTGATCTGGAGGCCAGGATTAAGGTCAACGGCATCATCGTTGCACAGAACCGCTCCGTTGGGGGCGACAACGACCAGTGTCGTGTCGACATCTGAGGTCACCGCCAAATCAATTGGACTGTTCATGCCAGGCGCGACAGTTAACTGATAGTCGGGCACATCAGCGATGAACCCGGCACAGGCTTGGTTGGTCTCAAAGGCGTCGATGAAACCACCTGCTTGAAGAGTGAAATCCTGGGTACCGAAACCTGCCGCGATCTCAATTTCCCCGAACGCTGGGGCTTCGTTGGTGTTGAAGCCGGTGGCCGTGCCGCCTGGTGAAGGCGTTGCTGGTGGGGTGACCGGTGGAGCGGTTTGCTGCGACTCGCTCAGCACAATGTCGGCATCAGGATAGGTGTTGTTCTGGATTGGTTCATAGGTGCCGATCCACACGGCATAGCGGCCTGGTTCGCCAGACGATGTTTCAATGCCAGGGTTCAAGCCATTGAAATCATCATTGCAGAGGATGGCCCCGTCTGGTGCTTCAACAACCATGGTGGTGTCAGCATCCGACTGTCCCTCAATCAAAACTGAGGCGCCGCCGCTGTAGTCCAAAATCAGGTCAGGTGCGTCGGCGATAAAACCGTTGCAGCCGGGCGCAAGGCCGCTGGCGTCGATGTCGCCACCTGCCTGAATGGTTTGCGATACCGAGCCAAAGCCTTGGCCTTCGCTGACCGTGCCGAAGGTTGGCTCAAGCTGGCTGTTTTGTGCCGATGCGTTGGCAACAAGGCCCAAAGAGAGGGCGGTGGTGGCAACCCCTGCGAGCAGTTTCATTGTGGATTTGGTGGAGCTTGAAAAAGCCATGCGTGCGGGATCCCCTTGTTGGTGCAGGTGCAGCGCTTTAAAAAGCTGCGCGGCTTGTCTGCCCAGTATTCTGTGACGCGAATAAGGTTACGCCTGCCCTGCCGGACTTGTCCACCAAGTGGTGGCAAGCCAAGCAAGCCAAAGGCGCACCGTCATTTAGCAGACCTGTGCGTCCACGCCGTGACGGACGTCACATGAACTCCAGTCCTGATGAACATTGTCTGAACGGCGACCTTGCAATGCTTGCTGCCGGTGAAGGCGTTGCAACGCACGCCCAGAGTCGCTATCTGAAACGCTCGATACCCTTCCAAATTGCAGGATTTCATCATGGCCGACGCTTCGGGCAAGCAGACCACCCATCCCCGCACGATGTACGACAAGATCTGGGATGATCATCTGGTTCACATGCAAGATGATGGCACCGGGCTGCTCTATATTGATCGTCACCTCGTTCACGAAGTGACCAGCCCGCAGGCTTTTGAAGGTTTGCGTATGACGGGCCGCAAGGTGCGGGCGCCTGAGCGCACGTTGGCGGTGGTGGATCATAATGTGCCCACGACAGACCGCTCCAAGGGCATTGATGACCCTGAAAGCGCTTTGCAGGTGGATACGCTTGCCCAGAACGCCAAAGAGTTTGGCGTCGACTATTTCAATGAAGTCGATATCCGCCAAGGCATCGTACATATCGTTGGCCCCGAGCAGGGTTTCACGCTGCCCGGCATGACCATTGTGTGCGGCGACAGTCACACGTCTACCCATGGTGCGTTTGGCGCGTTGGCGCATGGCATTGGCACGTCTGAGGTGGAGCATGTGCTGGCCACGCAGACGCTGATCCAGAAAAAAGCGAAAAACATGCGTGTTACCGTGAATGGTAAGCTGCCTGACGGTGTGACAGCCAAAGACATCACGATGGCGATTATCGGTGAAATTGGCACCGCCGGTGGTACTGGCTCAGTGATCGAATATGCCGGTGAGGCCATAGAAGCGCTTTCGATGGAAGGGCGGATGACGCTCTGCAATATGGCGATTGAGGGCGGCGCGCGCGCTGGTCTGATTGCGCCGGATGAAAAAACCTACGCCTACATTGAAGGGCGCCCACGGGCACCAAAAGGCGAGGCCTTTGAAAAGGCTGTGGCTTACTGGAAGACGTTGCCGACCGATGAAGGGGCAACCTTTGACCGTGAAGTGGTGCTGGACGCTGCCAATCTGCCACCCATCGTAACCTGGGGCACCAGCCCAGAGGACGTGGTGTCTGTTGATGGTGTGGTGCCAAACCCCGCCGATATCACAGACCCGAATGCGCGTGCTTCGAAGGAGCGTGCGTTGGCCTATATGGGCCTTGAGGCCGGCACCAAGATGACCGACATCAAGCTGGATCGTGTGTTCATCGGCTCGTGCACCAACGGGCGGATCGAAGATCTGCGCGAAGTGGCCAAGGTGGTGAAGGACAAGAAAGTCTCCGACACACTGTCGGCGATGATTGTGCCGGGGTCAGGCCTTGTTAAAGCGCAAGCCGAAAAGGAAGGTCTGGACAAGATTTTCGTCGAGGCCGGTTTTGACTGGCGCGAGCCGGGCTGTTCCATGTGCTTGGCGATGAACGCTGACAAGCTGTCGCCGGAAGAGCGCTGCGCCTCGACCTCCAACCGTAACTTTGAAGGTCGTCAGGGCTTTAAGGGTCGCACGCATCTTGTCTCGCCGGCTATGGCTGCTGCCGCAGCAATCGCCGGGCACTTTGTGGACATCCGCGAGGCTTAATCTCGACAGGTTGCGGCCGGGATCAAGACTGGAATGACTTGAACAAAACGCCGGGGCATGCCCCGGCGTTTTGCGTTTTCAGTGCGCTCTTGTGCTTTCATGAGCTTTGATTTTTCGTGTTGTTCCACGTGGTGAGCAGCAAGGAAAATCTCATGACCAAGCCCAAAAAATCGTACGATATGCCGGTTTATTTGCCCGAGGGTGTAAGCCGCGAGCAGATGATGGTGCTGGTGGAGAGGGCGGCGCGCAGCGTTGGCCTCTACATCTCCCATATCGGCAGCTACTCGCGCAAAAAGTACCCCAATTCTGTGCACTGGCACTTCAAACGGGACAGAAAAGAAGTGGGTCTGATCGACGCGACCTTCTGGGATGTGAAATCGCTTTTCTGGCTAATGATTCGTAAAAGCGAGCCGGGCTGGGTGCATGTTATGGCGCCGCGTTTGCAAGATGCTCTGCAACGTGAAATCCGCAAATTACAGACTGTGTAACGCAAAAACGCCGGGGATTTGCCCCGGCGTTTTGCAGTGTTGATAAGGGTGTTGGGCGCTTAGAGCGCTGCGCGGACCGCGTCAGCGACCTCGTCACTCACCCATGTGGTCCAGACGTCTTCGCGGGTGCGCAGGAAGTTCTCCGCTGCTTCATCCGCTTCGACGTCGTTTTCCTGCATGTAGAGCAGAGCTTCGGACACGATGGCGCCGGTCAAGCCATACTCGCCAAGGAATGCAACGATGGTTGGAGCTTCAGCGCCAAACTCCGAGTTCACGCCAATCTCGACGGGGATGACCGGATAAGCGGTCGCAACTTCAGCGGTGTCGGCCGGATCAGCGGCCATCATTTCTGCCCATGTATCGGCATCATAGTCTGGCTCTTCGAGCTGGATCACCTGCTCGCCAACCTTGCCCATAACCCAGGTAGGACCCCAGTAGTAGAACACAATGGGCTGTTCACGCAGGATGGAGGACTCGATGGCCGCTGCCAGCGCACCACCGGTGCCAGGACGGAAATTGGTGAAGTTTTCATCCAAGCCATAGGCCGACAGTTTGCGCGTGTTGGCATCTTCGCAGCCCCAACCGGCAATGCAATTGTAGAAGCGGCCCATATCGGGATCTTCAGGATCCTGGAACACTTCGGCATAGTCGCCAAGCTGGCTGACCGATGTCAGGCCGGCGGCGGGGGCGTCATCGCCTTCGACCAGGTAACGCGGCACGAACCACCCCTGGACGGCATCTGGATAGGCCAGGCCAACGGCCTCAACGCTGCCATTGGCAGTGTTTTCTTCCCACCATTCTGGAACATTGGGGACCCAAATTTCCATGGTGATGTCCACGTCGCCGCGTGCCATACCATTGTAGATCGGCAGCGTAGAGCCTGGAATAATGTCGGTTGAGCAGCCATATCCTGCTTCGAGGATGAATTGAGCCACGCGGTTGTTGAACTGGGCGGAGGCCCAATCCAGATCACCGAAAACAATGTCTCGATCGATATCGCAGGCCTGTGCCTGTGTCGGCGCCAGTGCAACGGTGCCGGTTGATGCAACAATAGCAACGCTAGCGCTCAAGAATAGATTCTTGATAGACAAAATAATCTCCCTGATTTGTCGATCCATCGCGTTTCTTGCAAAGTATTGTAAGAATATCATTCAAACAAAAACCATCGCACAAGACTTCAGCGTGTCTCGTTTCGTGGCAAAAAACATTCCGATGGGATGGCGCGAAACTATCGCCCGCGAATGATATGTCAACAGCATGTCAGGAAATACTTTGAACATGCGGCTTTACGCCCCAATCCCGCAGCGGCAAGTTATTAACAAAACGCCAACAGGCCCTGTGGTAGACTGTCGATATGAACGCGCCTACACCCGTCGCCTTTGTTCCATCGCCCGCCAGTCGGTTCGCTGACTGGCAGACGCATTTGCGTGCTGAACGGCGCTTGGCGGATGCAACTTTGCAAGCCTATGCCACCGACGTGAGCGCGTTTCTGGCGTTTCTGGATGGCGTATCTGATGATGTGATGAATGCGCTCGCCGCATTGCGCCCGGCGACCATCCGACGTTTTTTGGCACGGCGCGTGGAAGACGGCGCCAGCGCTCGTACGCGCGCCCGCAATCTGGCAGCGATCCGCTCGTATCTGGCGTTTTTGGAGCGCGAAGGGTTGGCTGAAGCAGCACCTGCACGAGGTGTTAAAACGCCAAAACTGCCCGATCGTCTGCCGCGCCCGGTGGATGCGACCGCTGCTTTGCAGATGGCGCGGGGCCAGGCCGATGATCTAGAGGCTGAGCCTTGGATCGTCGCGCGCAACGCGGCGGTGTTCGCCCTGATGTACGGCGCTGGGCTTCGTGTCTCTGAGGCGCTGTCGATCACCAAGGGTGAAGCGCCATCGGCAGAGCAGAACAGTCGGTCGCTGCGTATCACCGGTAAGGGCGGCAAGACACGCATTGTGCCTGTGCTGCCGTTTATCGGGCAAGCGTGCGATGTCTATGCGCGGCTGGCGCCTTTCAAGCTTGAAGGAGATGAGGCTTTCTTCCGTGGTGCTCGTGGCGGCGCACTGGATCAGCGCATTGTGCGCCGGGTGACGGAAACAGCGCGCGGTCGGCTTGGCTTACCGTCGACTGCCACGCCGCATGCGTTGCGGCATGCCTTTGCGACGCATCTTTTGGCTGCTGGCGGGGATTTGCGCACCATCCAGGATTTGCTTGGTCATGCCAGCCTCTCAACCACGCAAGTCTACACCCGGGTCGATGGTGCAGCGCTGCTTGCAAGCTATCGGCAGGCCCATCCACGTGCTCGGGTCCAAGAATGATGCGCTGGCTTGTTCTTGCCTTGATGGTTTTGGTTGGTGTGCCGCAAGCTGGCACGTCGAACTTAGCCCACGCGCAGGTGCTCACTGTGCCCGAACCTGATTGGTGCTTGCATCAAGGCCAAAGTGTTTGGGAGGCGCGGCGTCCGGCGCAAAATGCATTGGCGCGCATCACCATCGATCTGCGTTGCATCGATGATGTTGTCAGCGGCGTTCGGGTGAAGGCTGAAACGCGCTGCGGACGAGCGCTTTGCACTTGGAGCTTTGCCGAAGAGGCCGAAGTGGATGGGGCGTCGCTGAACGCGGTGTTCTTTACCTTCACGGCGACACGGGTCATGCGGTTGGTGGTGACGGGCAATCAGGTGAACGCAGACGTGGTCAACGACTACAATCAGCCTGGGCGTGCCTCTGATACGATGAGCGGCCAATTCACGCTGGTGGATTAGACTTTTATCGCATCATCTCTGTGGATCCGCGCGTCAAGCGCCGCGCTTCCATCACAGAGATCCATTCCCGTGAACATTTCTGCGCTATTGTCGACTGTAGAACTGTCACTGAAATGGATCCCCGCCACAGGGGCGAGGATGACGAAGAGGCTACAATCCCGGTCGCGGTGTTATGGTCAGAGGCGCGATCTTCAGGCTTGTCACCCGGTTGCCCTGACGACGCAGCACGTTGAAGCGGAACCCATGAAAGGTGAAGGCTTGGCCGCGCTCGGGGATCAGCCGCGCTTCATGTATCACCAGACCGGCTATGGTCGTGGCTTCCTCATCCGGCAGGTTCCAATCCATCACGCGGTTGAGGTCGCGGATTGGAACGCCACCATCCACCACCACGGATCCGTCTGGCATGGTGCGCACGCCTTCGGCTGAAATGTCATGCTCATCGGCGATGTCGCCAACGATCTCTTCCAAGATGTCTTCTAGGGTAATGAGGCCTTGCACTTCGCCATATTCATCGACAGCCAGTGCGATGTGCGCCTTGCGCTTCAAGAAGGCGTTGAGCTGCGCCTGCAAAGTGTTGGTGTCCGGCACGAACCAAGGCGTTTGTGCAATCTCGGTCACATCCACATCTGACGGGTCGCCTTTGGCGCGCAGGGCCCGCAACACATCCTTGGCGTGGATCACACCAATGATGTTGTCGGAGCGCTCCTTCCAAAGTGGGATGCGGGTGTAAGGGCTGTTCAAGATTTCATCGATGATCTTCTCGTTCGGCAAGTCAATATCGATGGACTGCATTTTCGTGCGGTGGATCATCACGTCGGACACTTCCAAATCGTGCAGATCAAGCACACCGCCAAGCCGGTAGCGATCGTCTTTGAACACCGCGCCTTCTTGGTGAAAAAACTCCAGCTGCCCGCGAATTTCCTCATGCGCTGACAGCACATCCATGTTTTCCACATCAACGCCAAACAGTTTCAGCAGCCCGCGGATGAACCACTGCACGGCCGCTGTGATGGGTGCGAACAAGAACACAACGATGCGCACAATAGGCGCAACTATGGTGGCAAACCGGTCGGTGTTGGAGATGGCCAGCGTTTTGGGCAGCACCTCAGCAAACACCAGCACCAGGGCGGTCATCACCAAGGTGGCATAGGCCACGCCGCTGTCGCCAAACAGGCCAGTGAACAGCACCGTGGTGAGCGCTGAGGCAAAGATGTTGACCAGATTGTTGCCAAGTAGCAGCGCGCCGATGAGCCGCTCGCGTGCTTCGGTCAGCTTGCCGACAATGCCAGCGCGTTTGTCACCCGCTTTTTCACGCTGCAACATACGTGCGCGCGAGACGGCGGTCAGGGCTGTCTCGGAGCCGGAGAAGAAGGCGGAAAGAACCAAAAGGCCAAGGACCGCGAGGCCGGTGAGCCAAATTTCGGTGGTGATCATCAGAGGATCTTAGAACCTACGATAGGTTGAGGGTTTGAGAGAGAAAGGTGCGCAGTTTCTCTTCGGGTACATCTTCGGCAATGAAACTTTGGCCGATGCCGCGCGTGAGAATAAAGGTGAGTGCGCCGCGCGCGACCTTCTTGTCCTGCTTCATGGCATCGACCAACTCATCGATTGTTGGATGGAACCCGTCGATGGCCGACATATCGGTCGGCAGGCCGAGCCCTTCAAGGTGGGCGATAACGCGCTGCACATCCTGGCCTGGACAGTGACCCAGGTGGTTGGAAAAACGGTGTGCGAGCACCATGCCAATCGCAACACCTTCACCGTGCACAAGCTTGGCCGGGTCGTAGTTGCAGAGCACTTCAATCGCATGGCCAAAGGTGTGACCGAGATTGAGCAGTGCACGGCGTCCGCCTTCACGCTCATCTTCTGCCACAACGCGCGCTTTGGCGGCGCAGGAGCGGGCAATGGCCTCAGCTCTAGGCTCAACTTCACCGGCCAACACTGCAGGCGCATTGACCTCCAGCCATTCAAAGAACGGCGCATCATCGATCAAGCCGTATTTCACCATTTCGGCGTAGCCGGCCTTCATCTCGCGTTCAGGCAGCGTGTCGAGCGTGGCCGTATCGGCAAGCACCAGGATGGGCTGGTGGAAGGACCCGACAAGGTTTTTGCCGTGCTCGGTGTTGATGCCGGTTTTGCCGCCAACAGAGGAATCCACTTGCGCCAGCAAGGTGGTGGGCATTTGCACAAATCGCATGCCTCGACGCGCAATAGCGGCGGCAAAGCCTGCCAGATCGCCGATGACACCTCCGCCGAGTGCAATCACGATATCGCCACGCTCCAACCGTCCGCCGATGATCGCATCGGTCACGGTTTGTATGCCGTGCCAGCTTTTGGAGCCTTCGCCAGGCGTCACGATCACCGCAAAGCTATCGATCTTGGCCGCCTCTAGACTTGCTTCCAACGTATCCAGGTGCGTGCGCGCCACGCGTCCATCGGTGACGACAACCGCGCGGGCGCCAGGGGCCATGGCGGCGATGCGTTCACCGGCGTCTTCCAAAACGTTCTGCCCAATGATGATGTCGTAGCCGCGCTCGCCAAGCTCGACGCGCACGCTTTGCGGAGATGGGCTCACTTTGGGTCCGTTTCATCTTGAAGATAGGCGCCGAGCGCATGTAGGCAGGCCTGAACCACATCCGCATGGGCGCCGTCACGCGAAGGAACGGTGAGGTTCGCCAGGGCGTAATTGGGGGCACGCGCGTCCAGCAGGCGCTGCATGGTGCCCTCAGGATCCGGGTTTTGCAGCAGCGGGCGGTGCGAGCGACGACGCACGCGTGCCATCAGCGTTTCAAAGTCGGCCTTCAGCCAGATGGACAAGCCATGATCGGCAATGTCCTGGCGGGTCTGTGGGTTCTCGAAGGCTCCGCCGCCTACGGCGATCACTTTAGACCCGTCGGACAGAAGCCTGGCGATGACTTTGCGTTCGCCATCGCGAAAATGCGCTTCGCCATAGGTCTCAAAAATTTCTGGGATCGTCAGGTTGGCTGCTTTTTCGATCTCATCGTCGGAGTCGACGAACCCGATATGCAGAGCCTGCGCAAGCCTGCGGCCGATGGACGATTTGCCTGCGCCCATCATGCCAACAATCACAATGGCGCGGTTGCCCAAGCCATCGCGAATACGGGCAATATCGGCGGCATTGGCGCGCGGCTGGTATGACTCGTCGAGCGTTGCCGTGGCATTTGATGAAGAGTGTGACGTCATGGTAGATTTGCTTAAGCGTTTTAAGCCACACTGGAAAGATGATTGCGCGCAAAAGGTTTCTCGCGCTTTACCACCCCTGGCGACCCTTAGATGGCGCTGGCATAAGACTCACCAACCGCATTTAAGGTTCGATGCCCACAACATTTCGCTTTTTGATACGGCTTGCCCTTGTGGGCGCGCTTGCAGCTGGCGCGATCTATGCGCTGGCCACGTATATCGAACCAACGCCGGAACCGGTGTCGGTGCGCATTGCACCTGAGCGTTTTGCCGAGTGAGCGGGTTATGAGCGCGGCAAACGACATCACGCTGTTTCTGGACATGTTGGCTGTGGAACGTGGTGCCTCGCCCAACACGTTGGATGCCTATCGGCGTGACCTTACTGATTTTTCTGATGACCTTTCCGGCGAGCTGAATGCTGCTTCGAGCGATGATGTGCGCGCCTATCTGGCGCGGCTGGAAGAGAATGGTGCCAAAGCGTCCACCGCGGCGCGCAGGCTCTCGGCGCTGAAGCAGTATTTTCAGTTTCTCTATGCCGAGGGGATGCGCGCTGATGATCCGTGTGAGCCGCTGCGCGGGCCCAAAAAACCCAAGCCATTGCCCAAAGTTATGAATGAGGATGCGGTGGAGCGGCTGTTGGAGCAGGCGAAACGGGCCTGTGAAACGCCTGATCTTACGCCCAGCAAGCGCATCAAAGCGCTGCGCATGCGCGCGCTTCTGGAACTGCTTTACGCCACGGGTCTTCGCGTCTCTGAGCTTGTGAGCCTGCCGCGTTCGGTTGCCGGGGGCGGTGAAGCCTTTGTGGTGCGTGGCAAGGGTGGGCGCGAGCGACTGGTGCCACTGACACCCATCGCGCAAAGCGCCATGGCGGCCTATCTTGAAGCGTTGGATGCCGATAAGCGCCAAACACGCTCCAGTTTTCTCTTTCCCGCTGATAGTGCTGAGGGTCATCTAACCCGCCAAGCCTTTGCGCGCGATTTAAAAACGGTGGCTGCTGCTGCTGGCCTGCCCATAAAGGGGTTGTCGCCGCACGTCTTGCGCCATGCGTTTGCCAGCCATCTTCTGGCCCATGGCGCGGATTTACGCACTGTGCAGTCACTGCTTGGTCATAAGGATATTGCCACCACGCAGATCTATACCCATGTGCTGGACGAACGGCTGCACGGGCTGGTGACCAGTTGTCACCCGCTCAGTGACGCCTCCTAAAGGGCTGACCTTTTAAGCCTGTTGTGAGTGGAGCCACTCCAATCCCTTGACTTCCGGGCGTGAAGCGACTTCAAGTCCGGCGATCTTTCGGCAGGGGCCGCTTGCCCTGTTGCCAGCCAAGTTTGAGGCGTGATGCACACCTATCTGGATTTTGAAAAACCTGTCGCCGATCTTGAAGGCAAGGTGGCTGAGCTGAAAGCCTTACAGGCTGAGGACGCGGCGGTTGATGTTGCCGACGAGATCGCCCGGCTTGAGGTTAAAGCGCAAAAGGCGCTGACTGACCTCTACACCAAGCTGACCCCTTGGCAGAAAACGCAGATCGCTCGTCATCCGGACCGCCCGCATTTCAAGGCCTATGCACAGGCCCTGTTCACCGATTTCACGCCGCTGGCTGGTGATCGTGCGTTTTCCGATGATCACGCGATCCAGATGGGTATGGCCCGCTTTGATGGTCGTGCGGTGATGGTGATTGGCCATGAAAAGGGTGACGACACCGCTTCGCGCCTAAAGCATAATTTTGGCATGGCGCGGCCTGAAGGCTATCGCAAAGCGGTGCGGGCGATGAAGCTTGCTGACCGGTTCAACCTGCCGATCATTACTTTTGTTGATACCGCCGGTGCCTATCCTGGCATTGGGGCTGAAGAGCGTGGCCAGGCTGAAGCCATTGCTCGCTCCACTGAAGAATGCCTGAACGTCAAAGTGCCCACCGTCAGCGTGATCATTGGCGAAGGCGGCTCTGGCGGCGCGATTGCGCTGGCCACCGCCAACAAGGTGTTCATGCTGGAGCATGCGATCTATTCGGTGATTTCACCGGAAGGAGCGGCCAGCATTTTGTGGCGTGATAGCGCACGGGCTTCCGATGCAGCCTCGGCGCTCAAAGTAACCGCTGAAGACCTCACCGACCTCAAAGTGGTTGATGGGGTAATCGACGAGCCACTGGGCGGCGCACACCGCGATCCGGCCCATGCCATTGCCAATGTACGCAACCAGATCGCTTTGAGCTTTGGAGAGTTCGATGGCGCGCCACACACTGATTGGCGGGCGCTGCGGCACGAAAAGTTTCTGGCCATTGGGCGCACGTTAAGCATCTAACGCAACGCCTAACTCCAGTCATTGTCAGGCCATAATCGGGTGTAACGTGCAGTAACCGCGCGTGATGACGATTGCGTGAGGCCCTTGGCTTGCGTCTTTCATCATAAGGCAGCCAGTGCTAGGTTTGGTAAACCTTTCGTAAGCTCATAAGGGCAAATTGTATGGTGAAAGTACCGTCTGTTTGTTTTGCGTCGTGAAGGTATTGCGTACGATGTCTCCTGTTTCCCAGAAATTCGCGTTAAGCCGCCGCACATTGGTGAAAGGCCTGCTGCTTGCCAGCGCCGCGCCGATGCTGGCTGCTTGCCAGTCTGAATATGGCCCCAAGCATTTGCAGCCGCTTCCTGCCTCGTTGCAGTTGAAGATGGAGCGCCTTGCGATGAGCGAGAGCGATCCGATTTACATGCGCATCTTCAAGGAAGAAGGTGAGCTGGAAGTGTGGAAGCGCGGGCCCAGCGGACGCTTCATGCTGCTGGAAAGCTACGAGATTTGCACCTGGTCGGGCGAGCTTGGGCCAAAGTTCCAAGAAGGTGACCGTCAGGCGCCTGAAGGGTTTTACACCATCACGCCGGCGCAGATGAATCCAAATTCTTCCTTCTATCTGTCGTTCAATCTTGGTTTTCCCAATTCGTATGACCGCTCGCACGGACGCACGGGCTCACACTTGATGGTGCATGGCGCCTGCTCATCGGCGGGCTGTTACGCCATGACGGATGATCAGATTGCAGAGATCTATGCGCTTGGCCGTGAAGCGTTTGAAGGTGGTCAGCGGGCGTTCCAGGTGCACGCCTTTCCGTTCCGCATGACACCGGAAAACATGGCGCGGCATGCTGGTCATCGTCATTTTGCTTTCTGGGAAATGCTTCAGGAAGGCTATCAGCATTTTGAGGTGACGCAGATACCGCCGCAAGTGGATGTGTGCGACCGCCGCTATATCTTCAACGCGGTGGCTGCCGAGCAGTTTTCTGCTGCCGAGCAATGCCCAGCTTACACGACGCCTGAACCCATTGCGTCTTCATTTCAGGCTGCGCAAGCCGAGCACCGAGCAGCCTTTGAAGTTGCGTTGGCCGAGTATCACCCAGGTGGCGTTGTCGCGCCTGCCGCAGGGGAGCCAACGATTGCTGCTGATCGGGTGATGGTGGCAACCACGCCGCAACCTGCCGCGCCGCCCGCACCATCTCCTGTCGCGCCTGCGCCTGTTGTGGCGACGGCACCAGCAGCTCCCGCACCACCGCCTTTGGCTGAAACGATTGCTGCGCCTGTGTCCGCGCCAACGCCGCCTCCGGGCGTTGAAACAGCGGCTGTCGAGGCTGCGCCTGCATCGGCCCCTGCGGCAAATGATTCCTTTATGGCGCGTGCTGGCAGCTTGTTTGACGGGATGTTCTCGGGCAACTGACCCCCTAAACGTTCCTTGCCAAAGGACTTGTTATGCCCTTTGCCACGCTTGATGGTCGGCGCATCCACTACACCGATACCGGTGACACTGATGGCTTGCCCGCGTTGGTGTTCGTGCATGCCTACACCTGTAATGCTTCACTGTGGGACGGGATGATTGCCCGCTTTGCGCCGAGCTATCGGTGCTTGGCGTTGGACTTACCCGGGCATGGGCAATCAGAACCCAACGACAAAGCCGCTGATATGGGTTTTCTGGCGCAGAGCGTGATCGCTGTGCTTGATGATGCGGGTGTTAAGCGCACCCATGTCTGTGGTTTGTCGATCGGCGGAATGATCGGTCAGCATTTGGGCTTGTCGCATGCGGATCGTTTGCACTCGCTTGTGCTTGCCTGCACCACCGGTCGACTGCCGCCTGAAGCCGCCGCGATGTGGGATACCCGCTTGCAAGCGATCACCACGCGCGGGCTATGGGCGCAAATCCATGAGACCATGGAGCGCTGGTACGGTGATGGGCTGATCGACGGGTTCGGCCCTGCTGATCTTGATCCGATCGCTCGGATGATCGGATCAACCACAGTTGCAGGTGCTCTCTCGTGCGGTCTGGCGGTCAAAGCTCATGATGTGTTGGACAAGTTGGGTGATGTGTCGACGCCAACATTGGTGATTGGTGCTGATCGTGATCTTTCGTTCCCTGCTGAGCATCCCAAAGCGCTTGCTGAGGCCATTCCTCGCGCGCAGATCGTGATGCTGAAGGATGCTGGCCATATGACGCCGGTGCAGGTGCCCGATGCCTTTGAAGCGGCTATGCGCGGTTTCTACGCCTCGCTCTGACCTCACCAAAACGTGCCGATAGGTCAATTGCTTGGGCGCTGGACGCGCGTTAGGCATGGGACGTGAAAACGCGCTCGATCCTCCTGCTGATGATTGCTGAAGTGTGCGGCATGAGCCTCTGGTTCGTGTCGGCTGCCGTGCTGCCAGGCATGGTGGCAGAATTTCCGATGTCGGCCGGGCAACAAGCGGCGCTTTCGAGCGGTGTGCAGGGCGGTTTTGTGCTTGGTGCGTTGGCGCTGGCGATATCCGGCCTGCCCGATAGACTTGATCCACGAAAGGTGTTTGCTGGCTGCGCCGTGTTGGCAGGCTTGGCGAACGGCGCGCTGTTGTTTGTCCCGTCTGACACGTTGGATGCGGTGCTTTTGCGCATCGTTACTGGAGCATTGCTCGCTGGCGTCTATCCAGTGGGCATGAAGATCGCTGTTGGCTGGGGATCCACGGATCGCGGCTTGTTGGTTGGCGCACTTGTGGGGGCTGTGGCGTTGGGTTCAGCTTCACCACATTTCTTGGCGCTGACCGGCGGCGCTGATTGGCGCACCACGGTGATGCTGGCATCAGGCTTAGCGATTTTTGGCGGGTTGCTGGCTTTGGGCGCGAAACTCGGGCCGCATCATGTAACCGCTGCTGCCTTCAATCCTAAAGCCATTGGCACGGCGTGGACGAACAAGGGCGTGCGTCTGGCGATCATCGGCTATCTCGGTCACATGTGGGAGCTTTACGCCATGTGGACGTGGATAGGGCTCATCGCAGCAGCGTCCTTCGCGATTAGCATGCCTGGTGAGGATGCCTCGCGTCTTGCCACGTTGACAGCGTTTTTGGTCATAGCGCTGGGGGCGCTGGTCTGCGTGCCCACCGGTTGGCTGGCCGATCGATGGGGCAAGGCGCAGGTCGCTGCCGGTGCGATGGTGGTGAGCGGTGGATCAGCCGTTCTGGCTGCGCTGACCTTTGGCGGGCCAATATGGCTGGTGTTGCCCGTTCTGTTGCTTTGGGGCGCCAGCGTGATCCCTGACTCGCCGCAGCTTTCAGCATTGGTGGCCGACCATGCGCCCGCCGATCAGACCGGCAGCTTGCTGACGTTCCAAACGGCGCTAGGTTTTGCGCTCACCATGATCACGGTGCAAGCGACGCCCGTGCTGGCAGGCCTTTGGGGGTGGCCAACCGTTCTGGTGGTGATGGCACTTGGCCCGGTCGTTGGCGTTTGGGCGATGCGGGCGCTGATACGCGCCCGCTGAACCTCATTTAAACGGCGCCGTGGCAGTGCTTGTACTTCTTACCTGAGCCGCACGGGCAGGGCTCGTTTCGACCGACTTTGCCCCACGTTTCAGGGCGTTCAGGGTCGCGTGCTTCAGGCGCAACCGGTGCAACCGCTGGAGCAGGCTCACCGCGAAGCGTTGCCATGCCTGCTGCAGCTTTGGCCATGGCTGGTGACATAGGTTCTGCGGGTTGTGGTGCAGCGCCCGGCACATCATCAGCGGTTGGCAGTTGCGGCGGCGCCTCTGTGCGCACCTCAACGACCATCAGATGTTTGGTGACGGTTTCGCGCAAGTTTGCAAGCAGCGCTTCAAACAATTGGAAGGCTTCGGTGCGGTATTCTTGCAGTGGATCGCGCTGGCCGTAGCCACGGAAGCCGACGACTGAGCGCAGATTGTCCAGCGTTGCCAAATGCTCGCGCCACAGCCCATCAAGGGTTTGCAGCAGCACCGCGCGCTCCACTTGGCGCATCACGTCAGGGCCAAAGCGGGCGACACGTCCTGCATAGGCCTCATCAGCGGCACGCTTCAGGCGTTCCATCACATCGTCTTCGGCGATGCCTTCTTCATCGGCCCACGCGACAACAGGCAGATCAAGGTTGAGCACGGCTTTCACTTGCTCTTGTAGACCTTCGGTATCCCATTGTTCTGGATAGGCTTTTTCAGGAATATGAGCGGCAACCAGATCTTCGATCACGTCATGGCGCATGTCCTTGACCGGTTCGGCCAGGTCGTCCTCTTCCATCAGCTCCAGGCGCTGATCGAAAACCACGCGGCGCTGATCGTTCATCACGTCATCATATTTCAGCAGGTTTTTGCGGATGTCGAAGTTGCGCGCCTCGACCTTCTGCTGGGCTTTCTCAAGCGCCTTGTTGATCCAATTGTGGATGATCGCTTCGCCTTCCTTCAAGCCAAGCTTTTGCAGCATGCCATCCATCCGGTCGGAGCCGAAGATGCGCATCAGATCATCCTGCAAGGACAGGAAGAATTTCGAATGTCCGGGGTCACCCTGACGGCCTGAACGACCGCGCAATTGATTGTCGATGCGGCGGCTTTCGTGCCGCTCGGTGCCCACAACGTAAAGCCCGCCAGCGTCCAGTGCCTGCTGCTTCATTTTGGCAACTTCGTCACGAATAGCCTGGGCTTTGGTCTCTTTTTCCGGCCCGCCTTCCATTTCACCGAGCTCGGCAACAATGCGCATATCGGCGTTGCCACCAAGCTGAATATCGGTGCCGCGACCGGCCATGTTGGTGGCGATGGTGACAGCGCCGGGCACGCCGGCTTGGGTCACGATTAAAGCTTCCTGCTCGTGGAAACGGGCGTTCAAAACTTGGTGCGGAATGGCAGGGTTTTTGCCCTTCACCTTCTTGGCGGTTTCTTTCAGGTGCTCGCCAGCTTGGCGCAAATAGTCGGCAAGGTCAGCTTCGCCCTTATCGGTGTTATCGGCTTGCTCGATCAGCTTGTCGGCGATGGCCAGAACAGCTTTTTTGTCGGACAGCATCTGCGAAAGCAGTTCGGATTTTTCGATGCTTGTCGTGCCGACCAAGATGGGCTGACCGCGGCGTGAACAATCAGCAATCAGCGCGACGATGGCGCGGTATTTGTCTTCAAAGGTGCGATAGACTTCATCATCATCATCGATGCGCCCGACGGGAACATTGGTTGGGATTTCAACGACTTCCAGCCCATAAATGTTGCCGAACTCTTCCGCCTCGGTGGAGGCTGTACCGGTCATGCCGCCAAGCTTGTCGTAGAGGCGGAAATAGTTCTGGAATGTGACCGAAGCCAGTGTCTGGTTTTCCGGGTTGATGGCGACATTCTCTTTGGCTTCAAGCGCTTGATGCAGACCGTCGGAGAAGCGGCGACCAGGCATCATGCGGCCGGTAAACTCATCAATGATCACCACTTCGCCATTGCGCACGATGTAGTCTTTGTCGCGCTGGAAAAGCTGATGGGCGCGCAGCGCCTGGTTCATGTGGTGGACGACCTGAATGTTCTCAACGTCGTAAAGATCGGTGCCTTCCTCGATCAGGTTGGCTTCGGCCAAAATGCGCTCCAAACTTTCTGATCCTTGCTCAGAGAAATTGGCTGTGCGCTGCTTTTCATCGATCTCATAGTCATCTTCGCCCAGCTGCGGCACCAGCTTGTCGATGGCGGTGTAAAGTTCTGACTTGTCGGCCAGCGGGCCAGAAATGATCAGCGGGGTACGGGCTTCATCGACCAGGATGGAATCCACCTCATCGACGATGGCGAAGCGATGCGCGCGCTGCGCCATTTCCGCGCGGCGATATTTCATGTTGTCGCGCAGATAGTCGAAGCCCAGCTCATTGTTGGTGGCGTAGGTGACATCGCAGCGATAGGCGGCGCGGCGCTCTTCGTCGGTTAAGCCATGCACGATGGTGCCAGTGGTGAGGCCGAGGAAGCCGTAGACCTGGCCCATCCAGGCGGCATCGCGGCGGGCCAGATAATCGTTGACCGTCACAACGTGAACGCCCTGACCTTCCAGTGCGTTGAGATACACGGCAAGCGTGGCGACAAGGGTTTTACCCTCACCGGTCTTCATCTCGGCGATTTTGCCTTCGTGCAGCACCATGCCGCCAATGAGCTGAACATCGTAGTGACGTTGGCCCAGAGCGCGTTTTCCGCCCTCGCGCACCACAGCAAAGGCCTCTGGCAGTAGCTTGTCGAGCGTTTCACCGTCTTCCAGTCGCTGGCGGAATTCTGCGGTTTTGCCGCGCAGTGCATCGTCAGAGAGGGCTTCCATCTCCGGCTCGAGGGCGTTGATGGCGTCAACGCGGGCTTGATAGCCCTTTACGAGGCGATCGTTGGAAGAGCCAAAAAGTTTGGAGGCGATGGAACCAAGGCCTAGCATGGCGGGGAATATCTCCGCGCACCTTTGTGGGCCACATCAAGGGCTGGGTGCGATGAACAAGAAAAGCAAAGCGTGCTGCACGGCTGATGATGCTCTTTGCAGCGAGTGAGAAAGCGCCACACAGATAAGAATGGCCCTTTTGCTTGTCAACGCCATGAAACATCGCCATGGTCCGGCCCGATTTTGAGGAACAGGGTCGATTTAACCCCGAGCGTCCAATTCAAGGAACATCTTAATGCCGCATCTTTTCACTCGCCTGGCCGTCGCCGGGTTCGCTACCTTTGCCATTTCAAGCTCTGCGCTGGCGCAGGACGCGTTTGAACCAGGTACCGTGCTTGCCACCGTCAACGGGTATGAAATCACCGAAGACGAAGCGCAGATGGCCAGCCAAGACTTTGCTGAGCAGTTGCAGCGAGTGCCTGATGACCAGCGCCGCGCGGTGATTGTCGATGCGTTGATCGATCTGCATTTGCTGGCTGGTGCTGGTGAAGAAGAAGGTCTTGCCGACGGCGAAGCGTTTCAGCGTCGTCTAGCCTATCAGCGTGCTCGCACACTGCGCACGGCCTACTTGGTGGATGTGCTTGCTCCCCAGGTTGATGATGAAGCCTTGCGGGCCGCTTATGACGAAGCCGTCGCAGGCTTTGAACCGGAAGAAGAGCGCAAAGCGCGTCATATTTTGGTTGAAACCGAAGAAGACGCCCGCGCTGTGATCGAAGAGTTGGACGGCGGCGCGGATTTTGCTGAACTGGCAACCGAACGCTCAACTGGCCCAAGCGGCCCCAATGGGGGTGATCTTGGTTTCTTCAGCCGTGGCCGCATGGTGCCAGTGTTTGAAGATGCCGCGTTCTCCCTGGACGTTGGCAGCTACACGCCTGATCCGGTGGAAAGCCGTTTTGGCTGGCACGTGATTTATCTGGAAGAGGTACGCGAAAGCGAAGCCCCAGCTTTTGAAGAGTTGGCACCACAAATCCAGCAAGGCTTGCTGCAGCAGGCCTTCGTGGACGCCATTGGCGGTCTGCGTGAAGACGCTGCCATTAGCTACGAAGTGGAAGGCCTCGAGCCACCAGCTGCGCCAGAATAGCGCCAAAGGACTTCATTACTATGGGCGGGATCGACTTTCCCTCGCCGTTTACCCCTGCGCATGATCCGCACGTTTTACCGGTTGCGGGTGTGCGCTTGGCGACGGCAGCGGCTGGTATCAAATATGCCGGACGTACCGACGTTCTTTTGATGGCGTTTGATGAGGGTACCAGCGTGGCTGGCACCTTCACACAATCGGCCTGTGCCTCGGCGCCGGTCGAGTGGTGTAAGGATCTACTTGGTACTGGCGCAGCGCGGGCATTGCTGGTGAATTCCGGCAACGCCAATGCGTTTACCGGCATGAAGGGTAGGCAATCGGTTCAGCGCTCGGCTGATATAGTTGCGCAAGCGTTGGATGTGGCGCCCGCGAGTGTTTATTTGGCCTCCACCGGCGTTATCGGTGAACCACTCACGGCAGAGAAATTTGCCGACGCGATGGATGGTCTGGTCGGGTCGCTTGGTGGCTCGCCAGAGCGATGGGTGGATGGGGCCAAAGCGATCATGACAACCGACACGTTCCCCAAAGCAGCTTCGCGGCGGGTGAATGTGGATGATCAGTCGATCACCATAACCGGGATTTCCAAGGGTGCGGGCATGATCGCACCCGATATGGCGACGATGCTCTCTTTTATCGCCACAGATGCCGCAATTGCCGCCGACGTTTTGCAAGCGATGGTGAGCAAAGCGGTGGGCGGCAGCTTCAATCGCATCACCATCGATAGTGACACCTCCACTTCTGACACGGTTCTTTTGTTCGCGACTGGTAAACAGTTGGCCGATGCGCCTATCACCAATGTCGATGATCCGCGCGTGATCCCTTTGCAGGCTGCGCTGGATGAGCTTTCGCTGGAACTTGCCCATGCCATTGTTAAAGACGGTGAGGGGCTTTCGAAGTTCGTCACGGTGCGTGTCGAAGGCGCGACAAGCAACGTGAGCGCTGATGTGATTGCCCGTGCTATTGGCAACTCACCTTTGGTGAAGACAGCTTTTGCTGGTGAAGACGCCAATTGGGGTCGCGTGGTTATGGCCGTTGGCAAGGCTGGTGAGCCCGCTGATCGCGACCGACTGGCGATCTGGTTTGGTGCCGGTGATCATGATGTTCGTGTCGCCGTCGAGGGCGCGCGCGACCCTGCCTATAGCGAAGAGGCTGCCGCTGCTGTTATGAAGCACCCGGAAATCACGCTGCGAGTTGATCTCGGGCTTGGCGAGGGAACTGCAACCATTTGGACGTGCGACCTCACCAAAGCCTATGTGGCGATCAATGGTGACTATCGCACGTGACTTTGAAACTGGTTCTTGTGGCCGCCGCTGCGCTGGTGGATGCCGACCACCGTGTGCTGATTGCCAAGCGCCCTGAAGGCAAAGCCATGGCTGGCCTTTGGGAGTTTCCAGGTGGCAAGGTGGAAGCCAGTGAGCGTCCCGAAGATGCGCTTTTGCGCGAATTGCAGGAAGAACTGGGCGTTGAAACGCAGGCTGCGTGCCTCGCGCCGCTAACCTTTGCCAGCCATGCCTATGACGATTTCCACTTGTTGATGCCACTTTATGTCATCCGTCGTTGGACAGGCGAGCCAACGCCGCGTGAAGGGCAAGAGCTGGCTTGGGTGCGACCCAACCAATTGCGCAGCTATCCGATGCCTGAAGCCGACGGGCCGCTCATCGCGCCGCTTATCGACTTGCTGTAACAAAATACGGATATCCACGTTCTCACTTAACCTTGCGTGAACGGAATTGCCCTACCCCGTTAGGTTGTGGGGGAGGAATCCGTGCGGGTTCAAGGCATACTTCGACCAGTAGCACCTTTGGATTTGGACCGTGCGCCCGAAATCCGTCCGATGGTTGAGGCTTGGCGCAACGGCGATCATGCGCGGTTGGCTGACTTTCAATCAGGACCGCTGGCCGCCTTTGCAGACAATTTGCTTGTTGCTGAAGCCAATGAAGCAGGCGGGTTTGTATACACTCACTATGGCGACAACATCGCGCGGTCCAGCGGCATGTCGCTGCTTGGCATGTCGTCGGCCGACTTCGATACAGACGCCATTTCTTTTTTTGTTGAGAGCTATCGTGAAACACTGACGCTGCAAGCTCCAGTCTATGCCGTCAACAAGGCTGTGATGACGCATCAGACCCACAGCTGGCAGCGCCTTTTGTTGCCTGTTGTTGCGAACGCTGAGCATCCCAAAGATCGTGTTGTGACGCTTGTTCGACCGGTCGCCATGGTTTGGGATGTTTTGGCTGATTTCACCCGCGACAGTGGGTTTCTTGGCGGCACGTTGGAGCCAATCATCGCGGATGACCGTGTTGTTGACTTTGCGCTTCTCACGCTTTCCGATCCAGTCGAAATGTTCGGATGGCGGCGGATGGACCAGCTGAGCTCTTTGCTTGGCCGAGCGCTGGATTCCGAGGAGCTCGATAGCATCATGAATGCTGCTGATGGCGTTAAAGCCTTCAGCTGCGATGTTCCCGACTCGATGGATCGCTTCGGGTGTATTCTTGCACTGAAAGTGACCGGTAGCCCCAATCAGCCGATCTTCTCATTGAGCGATGTGACGGAGTTTGTCGTCGCGCGCGATGAGACTGAAGAACACAAAACGGCGATGGAAGATTTCGCCAATATGGCATCTGATTGGATGTGGGAGACCGACACTGACAATCGTTTCACAAAGATATCGGGCGCTATTCACCTGAAATCTGGGTTTTCTTCTGAGCATTTCATTGGCAAAGACCCACGTGATCTGGACAAGCTCCCAGAAAACGCGGGCCGTTTTGAGAGCCATCGGAAGGATGTGGACGCACGCAGACCGTTTCGGAACTTCGTCTGTTGTGCTTACTCCCGCGATGGAGCAGTGCGTTGGTCTCGCATCAACGGTGTGCCGCGCTACGACAAGCAAGGAGAATTTCTTGGCTATCGTGGCACGGGCAGTGACATTACTGCCGAGGTTGAGGCTCGGCAGGCCGCTGAAGAGCATAAGACTGCGATGGAGGACTTCGCCAAAACGGCCTCAGACTGGATGTGGGAGACTGATGCCGACAATCGGTTCACCATGGTGAGCGATGCGGTGTTCCACAAATCTGGCTATCTACCAGATTACTACATCGGTAGGAATCGCTTCAAGCTGGAGTCATTGCCGGAAAATGTTGGTCGATTCGATGATCACAAGCGTGAAATTGAAGCGCGACAACCCTTTCGCAATTTCGTCTATTGCTCCTACGCTGCCGACAATACCGCGCGTTGGTCTCGCATCAACGGTGTGCCGCGCTACGACAATGATGGTACTTTTATTGGTTATCGGGGAACCGGCAGCAACATCACCGCAGAGGTGGAAGCCCGCCAGGCCGCTGAGGACCGCAAGCAAGCGATGGAAGATTTTGCGCAGACTGCATCCGACTGGATGTGGGAGAGCGACGCCGACCATAAATTGACGATGCTCACCGATGCTGTGCAAGCACAAACCGGCAATCCGCCGTCTTACTATGTTGGTAGAAGCCGCTTCATGTTCGCGGATGACCCGGACAACGCTGAGGTTTTTGCCGCCCATCTAAAGGACATCGACGCCCATCTTCCTTTCCGCGATCTTGTCTACAAAATCAAAGGTGCTGATGGTCACGATCGCTGGCTGCGCATCAACGGCATTCCGCGCTTTGATACGAGCGGACAGTTTCTTGGCTACCGTGGGACGGGTAGCAACATCACTGCCGAGATGGAAGCCAAGCGCGCGTTGGAAGAGCGCCAGCAGGCAATGCAAGATTTTGCCAACACGGCGTCAGATTGGATGTGGGAAACCGACGAGGCGCACGCGTTTACCTATATGAGCGCCGCAGTTCGCGAGCAGACCGGCTCAGAGCCAGAACGTTATTTCGGCGTGAACTGGTTCGATCTGGAAGATGTACCTGAAAACCTCGAGGTGTTTGCTGCTCTTCGAGAGGACTTTCACGCCCACAGGCCGTTTCGCGACGCGGTTTACAAAGGGTTCCGCGATGACGGGTCTGAGCTTTGGATTCGCGCCAATGGGAAGCCGCGTTTTGCTCAAGATGGGGCGTTTCTGGGTTACCGTGGCACCTGTACGAATATCACCGATGAAATTGAAGCGCGCGAGCAAGCCGACCGCCGGGCTCAGGAGCTAACGGAGGCGCATCGTTTGGGCCGGTTGGGCGCTTGGTCCTTCAACCTTGGCACAAAAATGGTGACATTGAGCCCGGAATATCTGAGCCTTGTAGGCCTGCCCGAGGATCAAGCCGTCAAGCCGCTTGACGAGGCTCTGCAGCGCTTTTCGCCTGCCTCGCGCGCTGCGGTTCAACAATCGTTTCGCAAGGTGTTGCGCAGCAAAGGCGACGATGCGGTCGACGTGGAATGGGTGGCTGGGCGCTCCAAGTCCATGGAGTTGAGCGTTGTTGCCAAAGCCCGGCAGGATGCACATGGGCGCGTCAACGAGATTTTTGGAACGGTGCAGGACATTACCGAGCGCAAAAGGGCTGAGCGCGCTTTGGAGGCCCTTGCTTTCCACGACCCTCTGACTGGTCTTGGCAATCGCGCTTATTTCTCTCGTGAGCTCGATGGTGTTTTGCAAAGGACCAAAGCAGGTTCCAACAACGCCGGGCTTTTGCTGCTTGATCTGGACCATTTTAAAGAGGTCAATGACTCTCTTGGCCATGCAGCAGGCGATGAACTTCTGCGTCGAGTCTCAGAACGTTTGTCCTTATCGGTCAATGAGTCAGGCATGGTGTTCCGACTTGGTGGTGATGAGTTCGCCATAATCGTGCCTAACGTTGCCTCGGCCAGCGACCTAGGTGCGGTCGCGCAGAGTGTTATTGCGGCCTTTTCGAGGACGGTGAAGCTCAATGAGGGCGCGGTTCACATCTCAACAAGCATCGGGATGGTGATGCTACCGGAGCAAACCAGCGACCCGGAAGAGGGGATGCGGTTTGCCGACCTGGCTCTCTATGAAGCCAAAGCTGAAGGGCGCAATCGTGCATTGCTTTTCCATGCCGGACTTGACCAAGAAGTTCAGGATCGAACGAGCCTGGCCCGTGATTTGCGAGCAGCCATCAAATCTGACGCGCTTGATGCCCATTATCAGCTGCAGATTGATGTTGTGAACGGCAAAATCCTAGGCTTTGAAGCCTTGGCGCGGTGGAACCATCCTACGCGCGGCCCTATTCCCCCTTCAAAGTTCATTCCCATCGCTGAGAGCTCCCGCCTTATTGCCGATCTTGGTGTGTGGATGGTGCGTGCGGTGTGTCGGCAGGGTCGCGCCTGGCTTGATGCTGGTGGTGCGCCACTTGAGATGTCGGTCAATTTATCGGTGGCGCAACTTTGGCATCGTGATGTTGAAACTGACATCACCAGTGCGCTGGAGCAGTCAGATTTTCCTCCCGAATTGTTGTGCGTGGAACTCACGGAAAGCGTGTTTAGCGATGAAGCTATGCCGCGTATCCAGCGCCTGCTCAGTCACTTGAAGCAGCTGGGGGTCAAGATTGCGTTGGATGATTTTGGAACTGGTTACTCTTCGCTCAGCTATCTCAATGACTTGTCGTTTGATAAATTGAAGATTGACCGATCTTTCGTTTCCAACTGCGACCAAAACCCAGAGAAGCTGCGTTTGCTGCAAGGCATCATTGGCCTGGGCAAAGGGCTGGGTCTTGGCCTTGTGGTTGAGGGGGTGGAAACAGAAGCAGAGCTGCGGGTGGTATCCGATCTTGGTTGCGAGTGTATCCAAGGATTTTACTTTGCCAAACCCAAACCTTTCCATGAGGCTTGTCTGGATGCGGCGCAGATCGAGGCCGAGCACAGTTTCCGCCCGGTGCTCTGGAAGGATCGCGATATGTCTGATCGTGCGGCGCCGACTTCTCGCCTTGTTGAGCCTGGGGCTATGGTTCCAACGCGATAGGACGCCAAGAAGCGCGCTTGACGCTGTCTAAGGCGAAGTTTGTTCAATGTTTACCGATTTGCTGGAATATTGGTTTAGTCGAGGGTGCTAACCCCAAGGCAACAGGATAAGGGGCGGCCTATATGTCGATGCTGATCAAGTTTCTGAAGAGTGAGTCTGGGGCAACCGCACTTGAATATGGACTCATAATAGCAGGGGTGTCGGCCGCTATTCTTCTTGGTCTTCAGCAAGCTGGTACAGGTTTGGAAGGCATTCTAACAACAATCTCGGACGCCCTTTAGAGGCTCGCTCTCTCATCCGGCTTTGCGTCAATTTAACCGTTCGGTTTCTCACCGCTTGGCGTTTCGTAGGTCCCCAATGCATCGGCGAGGCGTGTTTTAGCGGAGCCAGGGCGTAAAGGCTGTTGTTGCACGTCCGATGGTGCCCACCCTGAAAATGAGAGAATTTGAAACGTTGCGCGGATGCGACCATCAGGGTCCGCATGGCGCTCAGCATAGAGCTGCGCGGCGCGCACAGCGCGCGTCTTGGTCCAAGGCCGGCGGCTGCGATGCACCAGCGGATTGGTCGCTCCCATCGCGCGTAAGTCCGCCATCAAAACAAACAGATTGCCGTAGCGCACCGTAAAGGTGTCGACATCGGTCACTGGAAGGGCAAAACCAGCCCTTTGCAACAGACTGCCCAAGTCACGCACATCGACAAACGGGATGACCCGCGGGCTTGCGCCGCCGGTTGTTTCATCTTCCTCGGCAGCCAAAACATCGCGCAATTCGTGCAGTGTGTTGCCGCCGACCAAGGCCCCTAGGAAAAGCCCATCGGGTTTGAGTGCGCGGCGTACTTGAACCATGGTTCCAGGCAGATCATTGACCCATTGCAGGCCAAGAACTGAGGTCACGAGGTTCAAACTTTTTGGCGCCGCTGGCAGATGCTCTTGCGCGCCGACGCTGGTTGGAACCTGGCCAGTGTTTACAAGGCACTCATCTCTTACCAGGCGGGTTAGCCGCCCAACACGCGGGCTCTGCGCAACTAAGTCGGCAACTTTGCCGTCATCATCGGATAGGTCGAGTGCGTGGTCGAATTGGCGTTCTACGGCATCGAGTCGTTCGCGAACATCTTGTGCGGCATGGTCACGCAAAAACCCGCCATCACGCGCGCCTGCTTTTGAGGCGGCTGCCAATGCTCGGCGTTTGCGTTGGCGTAGCAAATGCACATCAAAGATGAGCGGCGCGCTGGAGGCTGGTGATACTGACGATGATGGCATGAATGTTCCGACCGGTCGAAGGATACTTGGTCATTTAAGGTGCACTGCGGCGATCGAAAAGCGTTCTTTTTTGTGCGTCGCACCCTAATGGGGAATCTGCGCATGACAGTGCGGTGATGATGCTCTACGACAAAGGGAGTATGACCTTGGTGGAATGGTGCCCATTTGTTGGGCGATTTGCCGTCTGATCGGTCATTTGCGTGGTCGATTTTTGGGGGGAAAATGACAAAGCGCCTATCTGCACTGAGCGGCCCTGCTGCGAGCATTGCATCGCACTCTGACCTTCCCGACCTGCCGTCCCAGGGCCTTTTGGCCAAGCTAGCGCATCGAGCTTTGCACGCAACGCGCACTACATTTACCAACACGCTTGATTTCGTTGTGCCACCCAGCTGTCCTTTGTGTCGCACGATGGTTCAAATGGATGGCGGACTGTGTGGTGCCTGTTGGCGGCAAGTGCCGTGGATTGAAGCGCCGGTATGCAACCGTCTTGGTCTTCCGTTGGCCTACGATTTGGGGCCAGGGGCTGTTTCGGCTGAAGCGCTAGCCAACCCACCTGAGTTCGATCGTTTGCGGGCTGTCTGTACCCATGATGGAGTCGCGCCGCGCTTGGTGCATGCTTTGAAATTCTCTGGTCAGCGCCATTTGGCTGACTCCTTGGGCGCTATGATGGCGCGGGCTGGCCGGGCGCTTTTGCATGAGGCTGATACGGTGCTTGTTCCGGTGCCGTTGCACCCCTGGCGACAATTGCAACGGCGCTACAATCAATCTGCGCTGTTGGCGCGTGCTATAGGTGCGATCACCGGAGCGCCTGTTCTTCACGATGGTGTGAAGCGGGTGAAGCGGACGCGACAGCAGCTCTCTTTGTCGCGTGGAGACCGACTGCGCAATGTGCGCGGCGCGTTCAAACTAACGTCAAAGGCGCAAGCGGCTTTGGCTGACAAACGCGTGGTGTTGGTGGACGATGTTCATACCACCGGTGCGACATTGAATGCATTGGCCCACACCCTTTGCTCGCAAGGTCGAAGTATGCGGCCAAAACAGGTGGATGCTTTGGTGTTTTCCACCGCCGTTGTGCAGGAGAGCATCAGCACCATATAACGGCGTTGACTTGGGCGTTGCCCAACCGCTGTTTATGGAGAGCCTGATGGCCAATGTTACAATTTACACCCGCGCGATGTGCGGGTTCTGCTCGCGCGCGAAATCTTTGTTGAAGCAAAAAGGCGTTGCCTTTGTTGAGCATGACGCCACGTTGAAGCCTGCTGTGAAAGCTGAAATGGTATCCAAGTCGGGCGGTGCGGCAACCTTCCCGCAGATTTTCATTGGCACCAGCCATGTCGGTGGATGCGATGACCTGTTCGCGCTGGAACGTGCTGGCAAGCTTGATGCGTTGCTGGCCGCTTAAGGAGCCTTTGTCATGAAAATCGCTCTCATCCAGATGCGCTCAGGGCGCACGATGTCAGCCAATGTGGACGAGGCCTGTGCGCTGATTGCTCAAGCTGCTGCGCAAGGCGCGACCTATGTGCAAACCCCTGAAATGACGACGCTTATTGAGCGTGATCGCGAGCGTATGACGGTTGAGGTGACGCAGGATGCGGTTGACGTTGCTACCGCAAGGTTCGCGGCGCTTGCTCGGTCGCTTGGCGTTATTTTGCATATCGGTTCTATGGCTGTGCCGCTTGCTGATGGTCGCTTTGCCAATCGGGCTCATCTTTTTGGCGCGAACGGCGGGCTGATCACCACATACGATAAAATCCACATGTTCGATGTTGATCTGGCCGGAGGTGAAAGCTGGCGCGAAAGCGCGATTTATGCCCCTGGTGAGCGCTGTGTTGTTGCTGATTTGGGTGAAGTGCGGGTTGCGTTGGGTATTTGTTACGATCTGCGTTTTGCCGAACTTTTCCGTTCACAGGCGCAGGCTGGCGCTGATCTGCTGACGATGCCGGCTGCGTTTACACGCCAGACGGGTGCTGCTCATTGGCATGTGCTCTTGCGCGCGCGGGCTATAGAGACCGGGAGCTACGTGGCTGCCGCTGCCCAAGGCGGGACCCATGAAGATGGCCGTGAAACCTATGGCCATTCACTCGTTATCGATCCGTGGGGCACGGTTGTTGCTGAAAAGGGCGATGAGGAGCCGGGGGTTTTGATGGCCGATCTGGACGTCACCAAGGTTGCTGATGCGCGCGCAAAGATCCCAGCGCTCAAACATGATCGAGATTTTGTGCGGGAAACCGTGCCCGCCTCACAATCAAAGGCCGTTGCATGATTTCCTACACATTACGGTGTTCCAACGATCATGCTTTTGATGGCTGGTTTCGGGGCAGTGACGATTTCGACGCTCAAGTGGAAAACGGCCTTCTGGAATGCCCGCTCTGTGGCGATAACGCCATCGCCAAGGCTTTGATGGCGCCGAACGTTTCCACAGGTCGTGCCAAGGAAAAAGCTGCCAAAGAAGTGCATCAAGCCATGGTGCAAGCCAAGGCAGTGATGGATGCCGGGGCGTCAAATGCGGCATCGAATGAAGCTTCCAGCAAGTTGGTTGAAGGTGAGGTTTTATCTGCGCCAGACCCTTCACCCGCCAGTTCGCCTGTGGCTGCGGCAGCGGTCCCCTCGCTGAGGGACGCGCCCGCGCCAGTGAAAGCCTATGTGGAAACGGTGCGTAAACTGCGCGCTGAGGTGGAAGCCAACTCAGAAGACGTAGGCAAGCGCTTTGCTGAGGAAGCGCGTAAAATGCACCATGGTGAGGTTGATGAGCGTCCCATTCGCGGTGAGGCGAGCCTTGAAGAGGCCGCTGCCTTGGATGAAGAGGGCATCGACGTTTTCGTTATGCCACCACTGCCGGAAGATGGGCACTAGGATCTGAAGTCTGCTTAACTTCGCCTTGGATCTGCCCATCAACCAGCGCCGCGAACTGATCAGGGTCTTCCAGTGACCAACCATGTCCGAGACCTGGCGCAATGTGGCTCTGCGCGTTTGGCAGCGCTGAGACAATCGTTTGCTGGGTGCCCAGGATGTGCGGATGCTCTTTGCTTCCGGCCGCGATCATGATGCGCGTTGCTATGTTGCTCGTGGTGGCGGGCATCTCAAAGGCAAGCGCGTCTAGGGTTGCGCGCCTTAGAGATGGCACATCAACCTTTGCAGCCTCACGCACAAAAGCGTCCACGTCCGTTCCAGACCCGCCAAGAAACTTTGCGGTTTTGCGCGCCATAAAAGGACGAACAGTGAGAGGTGTCATGATCCATGTTATCAATCGCATCAGGGTCTGTTTGGGCATGGCGCCAGCGTGCATACCGCTCAGCGTGGCGCTGGCGTAGGCAGTCGGCTGATGAGATAGAAGCTCCATGCCGACATAGGCGCCGAGCGACAGACCGACCAGATTAACGTCATCAGTTGGTTCAGCCATTGAAATCGTTTGGTGAACCAGGCGCGCTGTCTCATCAAGCGACTGCCATCCAGTGGCTCGACTCCCGCCGTGACCTGGAAGGTCGATCAGCATGCAGCGGCGATGTTGCAGGCGTTTGACCACAGGCTCCCACATCCATGAGGTCGTGCCTGCCGCATGCAGAAAAACCAGAAGCGAACCGGATTTTGATCCAGAAAAGGTATGGGAAAGCATGGCAAACCTAGAGATGGGGTGGCGAACAGAGCGCTGCTGACGCACCGTCTCAGGACATCTTTATTGTGGCGTAAGTGAGAGTTTTTAGGTAGGCGTTGTGTTTGCTCGTAGCCATGATGTGAAAGTGTCTTCGTCATCTACTCCGGATGCCAAACCAAGCACGGCTTTCGTTGCATCTACCTCATTAGCCACCAGCACTAGCCCATTGATTTTAAGAAACACAAACGCTGCAAGGAACGCCGTGCACTTGTTTCCATCCACATAGGGGTGGTTGCGGGCGATACCAAACGCGTAGGCGGCAGCCCGCGCGCGGAGATCGCCCTCGCCATAGGCCTGGAGGTTTTGCGGGCGGGCAAGTACCGACTCGAGCAAGCCTTCATCGCGAATGCCAGATGCTCCGCCGTGTTCGGACAACTGCATATCGTGCATGGCATCGATCACCGATCGCATCACCCATACGGGTTGGCTCATTTGGCAAGCTCGCGAAGCGTATTTCTGTAGGTTGCCATGCCTTGGCGTGCAGCATCCATTTGTTCTTCAAAGGCGGGGTCATAAGGTGTGATGCGCAGGGATCCGTCCGGTGCCTCGGTCAGGAAAACGCTGTCGCCATCTTTAACGTTGAGTTTTGCCACAACGTCCTTGGGCATTACCATACCTAGGGAATTACCGACTTTGCGAATACGCAGTGAAGTCATGGTTCTATCCTTGCCGTTATAACTATTGTTATAACAATGACGGATTGATCCTGCAAGTCAGCTACGCTTTTGGTCGGGCCGCCAGCACCATGTAGTTGACGTCCAGATCGTTGGGCACGCGTTTCCAGCGATCTTCCAGCGGATTGAACGCGACGCCCGCGCGGTCAATGATCGCCATGCCTGTTGGTGCCAGAGCGCTGGCCAACTCTTCAGGTTTGACCAGCTTGTCATATTGGTGCGTGCCAACGGGCAGCCAGCGCAGCAGGCGCTCTGCCCCGATGATCGCCATGAAAAACGCTTTGGCGGTGCGGTTGATGGTGGCGATAAACATCACGCCGCCAGGCTTCACCATCGCGGCGCAGTCAGCAACGAAGCTATCAACATCTGCAACGTGCTCGACCACTTCCATATTCAGCACAACATCGAAAGTTTCACCGTCGGCCAACAGGGCCTCAGCGGTGGTGGCGCGATAGTCGATGGTCAGATCCTGTTCCTGCGCGTGCACGGCGGCGGTGTTGATGTTTTTCTCCGAGGCATCAACGCCCACGACAGTGGCGCCCAGGCGCGCCATCGGCTCACACAACAATCCGCCGCCACACCCGATATCTAGGATGCGTAGCCCTTTCAAAGGATGGGCCAGCTTCTCATCAAGATCGAAATGCGCACACAGTTTTTCGCGAATGTATGCCAAGCGCACAGGGTTGAACTTGTGCAGCACGCCAAACTTGCCTTTTGGGTCCCACCATTCAGCGGCCAATGCGGAAAAGCGTGCAACTTCATCGGGATCGATGGAGCTTGTGGTGTTGGCCATGGAAGGTTGTGCCTGTGCTGCTTGCGTCATCGACACACTATAAGAGGCGGGCAGGTGAATGCCAGTGGCCTCATGTCGCGGTTCACCTTGATGCAATGCAAAAAGGCCGGGCAAGATTTCATCTCTCCCGGCCTCGAGCAATACAATGACCCGATGCTTTAAGCGGCGGTGACGCCTTTAAGGAACGTATCGATTTCGCCGCGCAACGTGTCGGCTTTTTCCGAAAGATCCTTAGCAGCAGAACGCACCGTGCCAGCAGAGCTGGACGTCTCACCAGCGGAGTTCTTCACCACAGACACATTGTCAGCAACATTGGAGGTACCATGGACCACTTCCATGACGGAGGAGGAAATCTCGGCGGTGGCCGCCCCCTGTTGCTGCGTTGCTTCTGCAATCATGTCGATGGTGCCGTTGATGTTTTCAATCACCGTACCGATGTCGCGGATGGCAACAACAGTCTCGCCCGTGGCATCCTGAATGGAGCCGATCTGCTCGGAGATATCCTCAGTCGCCTTGGCAGTCTGTGAGGCAAGGGTTTTCACCTCACTGGCCACAACGGCAAAGCCTTTGCCAGCTTCACCTGCACGCGCCGCCTCAATGGTTGCGTTGAGCGCCAGAAGGTTGGTCTGCTCAGCAATGTCGGAGATAAGCTTGACCACGTCGCCAATTTTCTGCGCTGCGTCCGAAAGACTTTCAACCTTGTCGTTGGTCGTGCGCACCGTGTTGGTGGCCTGACCGACGGTGGTGGTGGTTTCATCTACCTGGCGAGAAATCTCGGTAATGGATGCCGTCAGCTCCTCGGTGGCGCTGGCAACGGTCTGGACGTTGGCAGACGCATCTTGCGCGGCCTGTTCGGCGGTTGTCGCGCGGCCCGAAGTATCTTCAGCGACACTTGCAAGGCTGTTGGCAACCTCTTCCATTTCACCCACACGGCCACTGACAGCGTCTAGCATCGTGCCCACCGACGTGCGGAAATCAGCGATCAAACTTTCGATGCGCTGCTGACGCTCCATTTGCTGGTTAGCATCAGCTTCCACTTTGCCGGCCATCTCGGTCTGGCGAAGCGCATTGTCACGGAAAACCTCGACGGCTGCTGCCATGGCGCCAATCTCGTGGCGCTCTTCACGGGCCGGGATGGTGATGTCGGTTTGCCCGTCGGCCAATTTCTGCATCGTGTCGGTGATGGCGCGGACCGGGCGGGAAATCGAGCGGCTGATCACGAAACCGGCAACAGCACCAAGCAAGATAATGATGCCGCCGATAAGGGCGAATTTAGCGACTTTGGCCATCAATGCTGCTGTCAGGTCATCGGTGTAGAGGCCCGTTCCGATGGCCCAACCCCATGGTTCAAACTGAACCACGTAGGAAAGTTTGTGGATCGGATCTTCGGAGCCAGCGCGCGGCCAGTAATAATCCACAAAGCCGGAGCGCTCTGGAGAGCTTGCTGCTGCGATCAACTCACGAAAGAGGTAGGTCCCGTTGGGATCTTGCAGACCGTTGAGATTTTGCCCGTCCAGATCAGGGCGTACAGCATGCATGAGCATGTTGCCTTGAAGATCATGGATGAAAAAATACTCGATATCCCGGTAGCGCACATCGCGGATGATATCCATCGCGTTGGTTTGTGCTTGCTCCATGGAGATGTCGCCAGCTTCAGCACGGGCTTGCTGGGCAGCAACCTGCGAGACGGCAGCATCTGTAATGCTGATCAGTTCTGCGCGTCGTTGGTCGTTGAGCATCTGGCTGGACAGATATAAAAATGTGCCTGCAAGGGCGAAGATGCCCATACCAAATACAATAGACAGCGCGACGAGACGCATTCCGATGGATAGATTTTTCACAAAACAGCTCCCGATTGGACCGGCCCGGCAAGTAAGCGGGTGATGGCGCAATTGCTCAGAAAATTCGACTTTGACGAAAGCGTTATGCTTTGTCCCCAGGGTTAGCTGTATCGGCGAAATCTCTTAAGAAATTACGATTAGTCCGTGCTTTCACGTAACGCTAGGGAAAGAGCGCCTCGCAGTTGGAAAGTTTGAAGTATTGCGCAAAGAAGAGTGGCTGAGATTGATAGTGCCCAAAGCTGGCATGGACTTGCGCCCGCTTTGCCGCTAACACGCGCCGGTCTGTTGGCTAACCTCAGCCCACCCTTCGACCCTTGATAAGAACAGCGCAAAAGCCATGGCCCGTCTGGTCCTGAAATTTGGCGGCACGTCGGTTGCCGATTTGGAGCGCATTCGCACCGTCGCGCGTCATGTAAAACGCGAAGTGGATGCTGGCCATGAGGTGGCCGTGGTTGTTTCGGCGATGTCGGGCAAAACCAATGAGTTGGTGGCCTGGTGCCGAGAAGCCTCACCCATGCACGATGCCCGTGAGTATGATGCTGTGGTGGCCTCTGGCGAGCAGGTAACCTCCGGCCTGTTGGCGATCACACTGCAAGGCATGGGTGTGGATGCGCGGTCCTGGCAGGGATGGCAGATACCGCTGAAAACTGATGCCAGCCATGGTGCGGCTCGCATCGAGTCCATTGATGCTGAGAAACTGGTGGGCCGTATGTCCGGCAGCGAGACTGGCACACCGCAAGTGGCGGTAATTGCTGGCTTCCAGGGTATCTCGCCCGATGGGCGCATCGCGACGCTCGGCCGTGGCGGATCGGATACGTCTGCGGTGGCCATCGCGGCAGCGGTGGGTGCGGATCGTTGCGATATCTACACCGATGTTGATGGTGTCTACACAACCGATCCGCGCGTCGCCTCGAAGGCGCGGCGGATGGAAAAAATCTCCTTTGAAGAGATGCTGGAAATGGCATCACTGGGGGCCAAAGTTTTGCAGGTGCGTTCGGTCGAGTTGGCCATGGTGCATGGCGTACGGGTGTTTGTGCGATCATCCTTTGATGACCCAGAAGCGCCAGAACTTGCGACCGACACGCCGGTCGGCACGCTGATTTGCGATGAGGAAGAGATAATGGAAGAGCAGGTCGTCACCGGTATCGCCTTTTCGCGCGATGAAGCTCAGATTTCCTTGCGCCGGGTGAAAGATCGTCCTGGTGTTGCAGCCAGTGTGTTTGGCTCGCTGGCCGATGCGGGCATCAATGTCGATATGATCGTGCAGATTATTTCCGCCGATGGCGCAACAACCGACATCACCTTCACGTTGCCGGAAGGCGATTATGATCGTGCCGTCGGCATTTTGGAGGATCCTAATAGCGGCGTCGAGTTTGATGCGCTTAACGGTTCGAAAGACGTTGTGAAGGTGTCGGTGATTGGTATCGGTATGCGCAGTCACGCCGGTGTCGCTGCGGACGCATTTAAGGCGTTGTCGGAGAAAAACATCAATATCCGCGCCATCACGACCTCTGAGATCAAGATCTCGGTGCTTATCGACGCGGCCTATACTGAGCTTGCGGTGCGCACGCTGCATTCGCTATATGGTCTCGACGCGGCTTAACCGATAAAAATCTGTTGCCGCAACGGTGCGGCGGCGTAAACTTCCTTTGCAAGGGTTTGCACCACAAACCACCTGACAAGCGAGGTCACCATGCCCACGCGCAGTTCGCTGGCGGGGCCGCGTGTCCTGTTGCGGCGTTTGCGCGAGGTTATGGCCGAGCGCATCAGCGGGCAGGAGCGGCTGGATAAGATTACCGTGCTCATCGCAGCCAACATGGTGGCCGAGGTGTGCTCGGTTTATCTGTTGCGCGCCGACGGTGTGCTGGAGCTATCTTCCACCGAGGGTCTGAACAAAGACGCTGTGCACCAAACCGGTCTGAAAATCGGCGAGGGTTTGGTTGGCGTGATCGCGGCCAGTTCAGAGCCGTTGAACCTGGCTGACGCTCAAAAGCACCCCAGCTTTGCCTATTTGCCTGAAACCGGGGAGGAAGATTACCACTCCTTCCTTGGTGTGCCGGTGATGCGTGTTGGCCGCGTGCTCGGTGTTCTCACGGTGCAAAACCAGGCGCGGCGCAGCTACTCCGAAGAGGAAGTGGAAGCACTTCAAACGGTTGCTATGGTCATCGCGGAGATGATGGCCGCCGGTGAGTTGCAAGGTGTGTCGCGCTCAGGCCTTGACCTTGAAGCGGCACGCCAGCTGCATTTGGAAGGCTCAGGATTTGCTGACGGCGTCGGCCTTGGCCATGTCGTCTTGCACGAGCCGCGCCTCATCGTCACCGATATGATCGCTGAAAACATCGATGAAGAAATTGATCGGCTGGATCAGGCGATTGCAAGGCTGCGTCTTTCCATTGACAGCATCGTGGAGTCCGGTGACGTTGCCCACCATGGTGAGCATCGCGATATCCTCGAAGCCTATCGCATGTTTGCCTATGACCGTGGTTGGGCGCGGCGGATGCGCGAGGCGATCCAGTCCGGGCTGACAGCAGAGGCAGCCGTGGAGCGTGTGCAGTCGGACACGCGTGCCAAACTGATGCGCCAGAAAGACCCGCTGATCCGCGAGCGGCTGAACGATTTCGATGATCTGGCCTACCGCTTATTCCGTGAGCTCTCCGGTGAAAATGGCCGCCATCAGGATCAGATGCCTGATGACGCGGTGATTGTTGCCCGCATGATGGGTGCGGCTGAACTGCTGGACTATGACCGCCCGAAAATCCGTGGGCTTGTGCTCGAAGAAGGCGGGCCGACAAGCCATGTGGCCGTGGTTGCTCGCGCTATGGGCGTGCCGGTTGTTGGCCGCGTCACAGGTGTTGTGGCACTGGTGGAAGATGGCGACCCGATCATTCTCGATGGCGAAGAAGGCGCGGTGCATGTGCGCCCGCAGACCGATGTCGAGCGGGCCTATGTGGAAAAGGTCAAATTTCGCGCCCGCCGTCAGGCGCAGTATCGCGCGCTTAAAGACCGCGCTTCGGTAACGGCCTGCGGCGTGCCGATCATGTTGCAGCATAATGCTGGCCTGTTGATCGATCTGCCGAGCCTTGAGGAAACCGGTGCTGATGGCATTGGGCTGTTCCGCACCGAGCTTCAGTTTATGGTGGCGCGCTCACTGCCGCGCACCAAAGAACAGGAGACGCTTTACGCCCGCGTGCTCGATGCGGCGGGTGACCGGCCTGTTACGTTCCGCACGCTTGATATCGGCGGCGATAAGGTGCTGCCTTACATGCGCACCTTTGCTGAAGAGAACCCGGCGCTGGGCTGGCGCGCCGTGCGGCTTGGGCTGGATCGCCCAGGGTTGATGCGGTTGCAAATACGAGCGCTGCTGATGGCTGCTTCAGGGCGTTCTTTGCGGCTGATGTTTCCGATGGTGACCGATGTTGCTGAGTTGGATGCGGCCAAGGGCATTGTGCGCCGGGAAATCTCGCACCTGGTCAAGCACGGCTACAAGACACCGACCGACCTAAAAATCGGCTCGATGATCGAAGTGCCTTCATTGCTTTATCAACTGGATGCGGTGATGAGCCGGTGCGACTTCGTGTCGGTCGGTTCCAACGATCTGTTCCAGTTCATGACAGCGACGGATCGTGGCAACACTCGGCTCTCGGGGCGTTTTGATATTTTGTCGCCCAGCTTCTTGCGGCCACTCAAAGCCATTGCCGAGGCTGGTGAGCGCAACCGGTGCGACGTTACCGTGTGTGGTGAAATGGCTGGTCGCCCTGTTGAAGCACTGGCGCTTTTGGGCCTTGGCTTCCGGCGCCTTTCTATGTCGCCGGCATCAGTTGGGCCGGTAAAAGCGATGGTGCTTGATGTGCGCATGGAACCGCTGACCGATGCCATGGACGCCATGCTGTCTGATCCACTAGCGACTGTGTCGGTGCGTGAGGCGTTGGTTGCCTATGCCGATGAACATGGCATAAGCCTCTAGTCATGATTTCTAATCAAAAAATCGATGCGCTGATCGCGCGCTTTGAAGGCATTGCGGCAAAAATGGCATCGGGCGCGGAGTCCGATGAATTTGTTCAGCTATCACGCGATTATGCCGAGTTGGAGCCTGTCGCCGAACAGGCCAAGCTGTTGCAGAAAACCCGCGATGAGCTGGACGAAGCGCGCGAGATGCTGGCCGACCCTGATCTTGATGAGGAGATGAAAGCCCTCACGCAAGATGAAGTGGAGACGCTGGAAAAGCAGTTTGAAAGCTTGCAGGCTGATCTTCAGGTTGCACTTTTGCCCAAAGATAAAGCCGATGCGGGCGGTGTGATTTTGGAAGTGCGCGCAGGCACCGGCGGGGATGAAGCGGCGTTGTTCGCGGGCAGTCTTTTCCGGATGTATCAGCGCTATGCCCAGACCAAAGGCTTTAAGGTTGAGGTGCTATCCCAGTCCGAAGGCGAAGTTGGCGGTTTTAAAGAGATTGTGGCCGAAGTGAAGGGCCAAGGTGTCTACGGCTTGCTGAAATTTGAGTCTGGTGTGCATCGCGTGCAGCGTGTGCCGGAAACCGAATCTGGCGGGCGCATCCATACCTCGGCTGCTACCGTTGCAGTGCTACCTGAGGCCAAGGATATCGATATCGAGGTACGTAACGAGGACATTCGCATCGATACGATGCGCGCTTCCGGTGCTGGCGGTCAGCACGTGAACACCACCGATTCGGCTGTGCGCATTACCCACTTGCCGACCGGCATTGTCGTGCTGCAAAGCGAGAAATCCCAGCACCAAAACCGAGCGCGGGCCATGGAAGTTCTCAAAGCTCGTCTCTACGATATGGAGCGGCAAAAGGCTGCTGAAGAACGTGCCGATGCGCGCAAGGGGCAGGTGGGATCTGGTGATCGCTCGGAGCGCATCCGCACCTACAATTTCCCGCAAGGCCGGGTGACCGATCACCGGATTGGTCTGACGCTTTATTCGCTGGATCAGGTGATTTCCGGCGATGCGCTGGACAGCGTGATCGAACCGCTGATTGCCGCGCACCAGATGGAGCTGCTCGCCGAGAGCGAAGCCAATTGAGCCCATCCTTCAATGCGCTTGTGCGTGAGCTCGCTGCGCGCATCGATGCTCGCCCAAATGCCAACGGTTTGCGTGAAGCGCGCATGCTGGTGGAACATGTTACTGGCCATTCCACCGCCGCGCAGATTGTGGTGGGTGATCATGACGTTCCGCAAAGCGACCAAGACGCTCTCATGGCCTTGCTCGACCGGCGTGAGGCAGGTGAGCCATTGGCACGCTTGCTTGGCCATGCTGCTTTTTGGGATTTCGAGGTTGGTCTCAATGATGCAACGCTAATCCCCCGCGATGACACTGGCACGCTGGTGGAAGCGGCTCTGACACTGTTGCCCGCCGACAGCACCGCCCATGTGGTGGATGTTGGTACTGGAACCGGCATCATCCTGCTTGCACTTGCCCGTGAGCGTCCCCACATCTCGGGCATTGGCGTCGACATCGCGCCTGATGCGGTGGTGCAAGCGCAGGCCAATGCGATTGGCCTCGGTCTTGATGACAGGCTGCAGTTTTTCCAAAGCGATTGGTTGGATGCGGTCCATGGACCGCTGGACATGATTGTTTCCAACCCGCCGTATATCCGTGCCAGCGACATGGATGGCCTTGCGCCGGAAGTGCGTTCGCATGATCCATCCTTGGCTTTGGTTGCCGGAGAAGATGGATTGGACGCCTACTGTGTTTTGTTGCCTCAAATGGCTGGCAAACTTGAACCTGATGGATATGGCCTGGTTGAGATTGGTTATGACCAAGCCGGCGATGTGCAACGGCTTGGTGAAGAGGCCGGTTTGCATCATTTGGAAACGCACCAAGATCTTTCCGGCCGAGATCGCGTTGTTACCTTTCAGCGCTGACGCCGCGTGCGTCCGACCATGTCGAGACAGAACGTGAAATGCTTGGATTGGCAGGCTATGAAGGGCCGCGTGAACAGGTTTAGGCAAAAAAAGCTTGGAAAAGCGATGCGAAGCAGCTAGGGCTATTGGTGCTGCAGGGCACCTGGAATGATAGCCAAGACCTCACCAAACCGATGGCAGGTGGGCCAGGTAGGGAGCAGCAAGCGAACCTCACAGTTGAACGGGTTTGGTCTCGGTCGCTCGCGATCAGGATCACCTACTTGGTGCAACATGGTGCGCGAGCAAGAACACTGGATTGGTCCGGCCTTGGCCGTTGATCGCTTTGGATGCGGAGCGTGGAGCTTTGCGGGGCTTAGACATTGGCTTAAGGGCGCGCTGCGCTGAAGGCTGGATGTCACTACCCTTTTGGATTTTTTAGAGAAAAAGAGAACAAGACATTGGCAATGAGACCTGGTCAATCGAACAAGCGTGGTCGCGGTCGCGGCGGACGTAAGGGGCCAAGCCCGCTGTCGCGCAGTTATGAGTCAAATGGGCCGGACGTTAAAATTCGCGGCACCGCTCAGCATATTGCCGACAAATACATCAATCTTGCCCGCGACGCGCAGTCGTCTGGCGATACGGTCCTGTCGGAAGCTTATTTTCAACATGCGGAACATTTTTACCGCATCGTTGCTGCTGCCCAGCAGCAGATGAACCAGCAGGTCAACGTTAAACGCGCTGACGATCCTATCGATAGTGATGAGGGTGATGAACAGCGCGAAGGGTTCGATCCATCGGATCCCGATTCGCCACAGCCCGACGCCAGCGCGAACGGCTCTGGCCAAAATCGCGATGATAACCGCCGTGATCGCAACCGCGATGATGAGGATGGCGAGCGTCGCTCGCGTCGCAACCGTGGCCGCCAACGCCGTGGCCGTGGGGATGAGTTCCGTGGAGACGAGTCTCGCGGAGACGACAATCGTGGCGACAATCGCGCAGATGCTGCTCGCGCCGATACCTCGCAGAATGAGGATCGCCCCAGCGAGGATAGCTCGGAGCGTACTGAAGCGTCAGCCAAAGACGTTCCTAGCGATGCGCCAACAGATGCCGCCAAGCTTTCGACGGAAGCCAATGGCGATGTTGGCGAGGCAAGCCCTGAAGAGAGGCCACGCCGCGCGCCACGCCAGCGTAAAGCACGTGTTGAGGTGGCCGATCGCTTTGACGGCGAAGATCAACAGGCAAGTGGGCCTGCCGAAGCTGACAGCAAGCCAGCCCCTGAAGCACCCAAGCCCGTTTCTCTGGGCGATGATGTGCCTCCGGTGCAGCAGGCTGCATCCGACGACACGTAAAACCGCTTGATTTAGAGCACCACAACCTGATCGCCGGGCGCCATGCGTCCGGCTTTTTTGACAGTGGCGTAGATACCAAGGCTGGGCTTGCCGCGCCCGCCTTGCAGTGCCCTTACCAATTCCTGGTCTTGGGTGGCGGTGTCAGGGTTCACATCAATGGCGCGGCAGCGATTGATGGGCACTTCGACAAAAATTTCCGCTGTGCCCAGCGCGATGGTTTTGCCGACCAACGCTTCTTCTTCAAAGGCATCCCACCCCTCCACCAACACATTGGCCCGCAGGCGTCTTGGGTCGAGATCAGCGCCAACAGCTTGGCCCAACCAGTCGATGGACGCTTGGTTTTGCAGGGAAATCCAGCGACCTGGAACATCGGTGAAGCCATGACCGCTGTCCATGTCATCGGCCTTGCACAGGCGCAACGCACCACGAATGGGCCCTGTTTTTCCTCCGTCCACCAGTTCGGTTGCCAGAGCTTCCAGTGTTTCGGGATCGCTCGGGTCCACCTTCAGTGTGCGCCCATCAAGCGTGGTGATGGAAAGTGTACCGCTTGCCTCCTCATAGGCTACGGAAAGCCGCCCTGTTGTGGGTTGGTGCACCATGCAAACAAATTGCCGTTTGGCCACATGTTGAGGATTGGCGGGATCGAAATCAGACGGCCCATTTTCCAGTGCGAAGGCGCGGTCAAATGGAAACAGTTCGCCTGGCTCGACTATAACGCTTTCCAGGCTCTGGCCGCCAAGGCCTTTTATCGGCCAGCGCCATAGATGGGTGAGGGTGGCAGCGTCTGTCATCGAATCGTTCCTTTATCCGTTGACCTTCCTCCTAAACTCAACTTGGGGTCATTCAAACTGCCGCGCTGAGAGGTTGAGGTCGCCCCAATCGGTTTGCGCGATGGGTTTCTCTGGGTGTTGCTCATCGGTGAGTGACCAGCTGTTTCCGTCAAACGAAAGGGCGCATGGATGGACTTTTCGCGGCGTTGCGGAGCGCGCCTGCAGCGTCACGATGTACTTCTCGCGCACAGCTTGCGCCAATGCCATCACATAGGGATCGGGTTCAGTGGTTTCTGGAGCGGACAGCGTGAAGCGCTTCTCTGTAGCCTCGCAGATGGCGCGCGTTCTGTCCGGCAAGCTTTCAAGAAATTTTGCTCGTGCGGTTTGATAGGTGCCGTGCAGCCCCAGAGCATCGATAGCGGGGTTGGACATCATCAGTTGCAGGGCCATCGCTTCGGCTTCCTGCGTGGTGAGTCCTGTCAGCCTTGTGCGGTAGTTAAATCCAAGCTCAATGCCGCCACCTTGGCCTTGAAAGACGACAATGGGCAGGCCAGCCTCGCTCATCGCATCAACGTCCCGAAGAATGGTGCGTGGAGCGCATTCCAGCTCTTGCGCGAGTTGCCCGCTGGTTTGCCTGCCGCGATTTTGAAGGATGAGCAGAATGCGCAAAAGGCGTGATGCGCGCATGATGGTCTCCACACAGGTTTGCACAAATATGACACAAGACGTCATATTATGGGCTGTAGAGGCAAGGGGTCGTCAAGAACCAATCGCTTGAAGGGTCAGCTATGAGTTTCTCTTACAATGCCGAGCGCGCCATTGCCGCGCCACCATCCATCGTTTGGCAGGTTCTGACCAACAAGCAGGTGTTGCTCGATGGCGATTTTGGCATCACGCAATTGGATGGAGATCTGGTGCTCGGCGGCAAGTTGGTGTTGCGCGCGGCCATTGCGCCCAAGCAGACGTTCAAACTGAAGGTGACGGAATTCCAACCTGACCAGCGCATGGTGTGGACGGGCGGCATGCCTTTTGGCCTCTTTTCCGGCAAGCGAACGTTTACGCTGAACCCAGATGGAGCGGGAACGCATTTTTTGGTGCAGGAGGTTTTCACTGGGCCGATGGCAGGCATGATCGGCAAGTCCATGCCCGACCTTCAGCCAAGCTTCGATCAGTTTGCCGATGCGTTGAAGCAAGTTTCAGAATCCCGCGCAAAAGGAGAAGCAGCATGATCACCTATGGTGAAGGCACGGCGGATGACCCTTGGAAGCTGAAAACACCTCCGGGCTCGTCGCAATACGAAGCTTGGCGGGATGAGTCAGCTGATCCGCCGGCGCTGGTGGTGCAAGTCGGCAAGACGCGGCTATCCTATCAGCTTCGCGCATTGGAGGATGTGGCGACCATGCTGGCCACGAGTGGCGATTGGGTGGAGCTTGGTAATGCCGATGAGGGCAAGCCGGTGAAAGAGGGTTCGTTGGAAGCTTGGGCGCGTGATCCGGCCAACCCTGTGGGCGGGTACTATGGCCTGCGCAAGGGTTATCGCGGGCGTTTTGCCAATTATGTCTCGCCCGTCTTGGAACTGCTTGGCTACGCCGAGTTGGAGCACAAACCGCGCGGCAACAGGATACGCGCGCGACATAGGTAGGCATCATGGAAAGCGATGCGCTTGCGGCGCTTTATGCTTTTGATGGCAAACGGGTTGGCGGGCTGAAAGCGCTCGTTGAAACCGATGTGGCGGACGCCGATCTTTTGGCATTGCTTCCAAGCCCACATGAAATCGCTGCCAGCTGGGTGCTGAAGGCGCGGTTGGAGGCAGGTTTGCTGGGTCAGACAGCACAGAACAGCATTTATGAATGTCTGCCAAAGCTCACGCAGCCAGACGCCATTTTACATGTGTTGCAGATGGTGCAGCATGCGCCTTACGCTGCGGTTGATGATGTGCGCCCCTATCTCACGCACAAACGCACGCTGGTGCGGGTCTGGGCGCTTGATGCAGTAGCACGCGTTGCGCCCGATGAGGCTGTGCCGTTGATTGAGGCGGCGCTTGATGATCCGTCTGCTGCCATGCGTGCCCGTGCGCGTTCACTGGCCACCGGTGGTTCGTAAGGCTCGCTTCCAGCAGACTGCGCGCTCGATTTTCATGACGCTTGCCGCTAGACTGGCTGCCATGATTGGAACAACCATCGAACGCCTATCGCCGGAGCTTGCCGCGGTTTTTCCGCCGGTGGCTGATGATGTGTTTGATGCCATGCCAACAGTGGCGCATTTGGAGAAGCTGGCGCTGATGCCGGGGCACGCCCTGTTTGTGGCCATTGGTGGGGGCGTTGTGGTGGGGCAGCTGCTTGCCATGATCCAGTTTCAGGCCGACCGATCACCGCAGCTCTACATCGACAATCTTGGCGTAGCGCCGCCTTTCAAACGCCAAGGTGTTGCGCGCGGCCTTTTTGAGGCCGCCATGGTTTGGGGACGTGACGGTGGCTGCGAGCAAGTGTGGCTTGCCACCGATGTCGGCAACGCTGAAGCGCGTGGGTTTTACGCCTCGCTTGGCTTCACGCGGGAGGCAGCAGACGTTTATTCGGGGTCTTTGTAGGAGCCGATGTCATCTCTGTGGGTCCACGCGTCACGCGCCGCGCTTCCATCACAGATACCCACGCCTTAGGCTTTTCTGGAGAATTCCGAGGTTGTGGGCCGTTCTCTGGAATGGATCCCCGCCACAGGGGCGAGGATGACGTTTGGTGCTGGTTTTGAGATCGCGACAGTGTGTCTGCCCCCTTCAAACCTCCACTTGCAATTCCCATATCGGTTTTAGCGCGGAATGCCGCTTGAGCGGGTTCGGCTTGAACTGACCGAGATGCCTTATGGGTCTCGGCCTTGTGTGAGACCTGGACGATGACCTGAAGAGGTGTCGGCAGGTGCATGGAGGATGCGTAATGAATCTTGAGAACTACACCGAGCGGGCACGCGGTTTTTTGCAAGCTGCCCAGACAAGTGCGCTGGCCAAGGGCCATCAGCGGCTGCTTCCCGACCATCTTTTGAAAGCCTTGATCGATGACAGCGAAGGCTTTGCCGCGCGCCTGATCGAGGCTGCCGGTGGCAAGCCGGATGTCGTGAAAACGCAGGTTGAGCAGTCGCTTGCCAAACAACCTGCCGTCGAAGGCGGTGGCGGCCAGCTCTACATGGACCCGGCCATGGCGCGGGTGTTCACCACTGCTGATGAGGCCGCGAAAAAAGCTGGCGACAGCTTTGTGACCGTCGAGCGCTTGCTGCTCGCGCTGGCGCTGGATGGCAACAGCGATGCTGGTAGGGCGCTGAAAGCTGGCGGCGTGACCCCGCAGAGCTTGAATGCTGCCATTGAAAGCGTGCGTCAGGGCCGTACTGCGGATTCCGCGTCTGCCGAAGAGGGCTATGATGCGCTGAAAAAGTATGCGCGCGATCTCACCGAAGTTGCTCGCGAGGGTAAGCTCGATCCAGTGATTGGGCGTGATGAGGAAATTCGCCGGGCGATCCAGGTGCTCTCGCGCCGGACGAAAAACAACCCTGTGCTGATTGGCGAACCGGGCGTTGGTAAAACCGCGATTGCCGAAGGTTTGGCGCTGCGCATCGTGAACGGCGACGTGCCCGAAAGCCTGCGCGACAAGCAGTTGATGGCGCTGGACATGGGAGCGTTGATCGCTGGTGCGAAATTCCGTGGTGAGTTCGAAGAACGCCTGAAGGCTGTGCTTTCCGAAGTGGAAGCTGCCGCCGGTGGGATCATCCTTTTCATTGATGAAATGCACACGCTGGTCGGCGCTGGTAAAGCCGATGGCGCGATGGATGCTTCAAACCTTTTGAAGCCTGCGTTGGCCCGTGGTGAGTTGCACTGCGTTGGTGCGACGACGCTGGATGAGTATCGCAAACACGTGGAGAAAGACGCGGCGCTTGCCCGTCGGTTCCAGCCGGTGATGGTCAACGAACCAACGGTGGAAGACACTGTTTCGATCCTGCGTGGCCTGAAAGAAAAGTATGAGCTGCACCATGGCGTGCGCATCCTTGATGCTGCGCTGGTGTCGGCTGCTCTTCTTTCCAACCGCTACATAACGGACCGTTTTCTGCCGGACAAAGCCATCGATCTGATGGACGAGGCGTCAGCGCGCCTGCGCATGCAGGTGGACAGCAAGCCTGAGGAGTTGGACGAGCTGGACCGCCGGGTCATTCAGCTGAAAATCGAGCGTGAAGCGCTGAAAAAGGAAACCGATTCAGCGTCGAAGGATCGTTTGGAAAAGCTGGAAAGTGAACTTTCCGAGCTTGAGCAGAAATCTGCCGAAATGACATCACGTTGGCAGAGCGAGAAGGAAAAACTCGCCGGTGCCACGGCTATCAAGGAAATGCTGGATGATGCGCGCACGCAGCTTGAGCAAGCGCAGCGGCAGGGTGATCTGGCTAAGGCTGGCGAGCTTGCCTATGGCAGCATCCCGCAACTGGAAAAGCAGTTGGCCGCCGCCGAAGAGGCCGGTGAACGCGACGACATGGTCGAAGAGGCAGTGACGCCGGACATGATCGCCCATGTGGTTTCGCGCTGGACCGGCGTGCCGGTCGACAAGATGCTGGAAGGCGAGCGCGAAAAACTGCTGCGCATGGAAGATGAACTGGCCCACCGCGTGGTGGGGCAGGCCGAAGCCGTGCATGCTGTTTCCACCGCCGTGCGCCGCTCGCGTGCAGGTTTGCAGGACCCGAACAGGCCACTTGGCTCGTTCCTGTTCCTTGGGCCGACGGGCGTCGGTAAAACCGAGCTCACCAAGGCGCTTGCCACTTTCCTGTTCGATGATGAGCAGGCGATGGTGCGCCTTGATATGTCGGAGTTCATGGAGAAACACGCGGTTGCTCGCCTTATCGGCGCGCCTCCGGGCTATGTCGGCTACGACGAGGGCGGTGCGCTCACCGAAGCGGTGCGCCGCAGGCCCTATCAGGTGCTGCTGTTCGATGAGGTCGAAAAGGCCCATCCGGACGTCTTCAACGTCCTCTTGCAGGTGCTCGATGATGGCCGCCTGACCGACGGTCAGGGCCGCACGGTGGACTTTAAGAACACGCTCATCATCATGACCTCCAACCTTGGGGCGGAGTATCTGGTTGCTGCCAAGGACGACGAGGACATGTCGGGCGTACGCGACAATGTGATGGAGATGGTGCGCGGGCACTTCCGACCCGAGTTCCTCAACCGCCTGGATGAAATTGTGCTCTTTGAGCGGCTGAAACGCACCGAGATGGGCGCGATTGTCGATATCCAGATGGGCCGTCTGCATGCCTTGTTGGAGGATCGCAAGATCACTGTTGACCTGGATGATACCGCCCGCGAATGGCTCGCCGACAAGGGTTATGACCCAGCCTACGGCGCACGACCTTTGAAAAGGGTCATCCAGCGCGACCTTCAGGACCCGCTTGCGGAAAAAATCCTCGAAGGCTCCGTCAAGGATGGTGACCTTGTGAAAGTGTCCGCCGGCAAGTTCGAGAACGGCGCCGACCGCCTCATCTTCCAAATCGCGACCCGCGACGGGGAAGAGACAGACGCGGAGCAAGTGGCGGCTTAGGTGAATTCCTTCTCCCCATGGGGAGAAGGTGGCCCGCAGGGTTGGATGAGGGGGTGTTTGCGATTGCCCCTTCACCCGGGCGTTCCGCCCGACCTCTCCCCGCTGGGGAGAGGTGATGTTGCCACAAACACCAAGCCCCGGACATCACGCATGCGTGTGATCCGGGGCCGGGACCAGAATGATCATCGAGACCCCGGACCGGCTCAGCCGTCCGAGGCTTTTTCATTGACGTCGGTTAAGCCCACCATTGTCATCCTCGGGCTAGACCCGAGGATCCATTCCCAGAGTTGTTGGCGAAGAACTGCGGCAACCGTTGGAGCTGGATGGCCGGGTCGAGCCCGGCCATGACGACTGTGGTTTCACTGGTGAAGAATTCGGCCTGTGGAAAACAAGAGAGATGTTTGATCTCTCTTTGTTCTTTTGTTCGGATCGGTTATCCTTGCCGAAGCTCGCTGAATGGAGTCTTGAGGGACCAACCATTGGCAGGGTTAGACTTGGTCGTCGGGGTGGATCTCACCAAGTGAAGCCCAAGGGGAGCCCGAGCTCAGACCTCGGCACACCTCCCTGCTGATCGAAAGTGCGCGCGCACCGGAGGTCAAGCGCTAGCAAGGGCGCTCTATAAACACTTCGCCCGAAATTGGGCGTGTGCACGCCCGACATTGGAGATTGCCATGCGGAAGCGTGACAAGAAAATGTCGGTTCAGATTGTGGTTCGAGTAAATCTTGCTTCGTGCCTTCTGGTGCTGGCTTGGTTCACATTGAGCTTGATCTAGTTGGAAGACGGCAACTTCGGTTGCCGTCTTTTCTCAAGCCACTGTCTTCACTTCCAGCTACGCACCGTTCCTCGGTTACACATCCTGAATGATCGCGATGAGCCTTACGCGCTCGTGTTGCCATTCAACTCCAATATTTTTCCATGCCCCACCCGATGGCGGAGCAGTATTGTAAGCCTTGAACATATCTCAGGTGCCCTGAACTCTACTGAGCGGGTTACTACGACTTCAAACAGTGTGAGCGCTTCGGTATCGCTCTGATGACATTAGATTTGTCTGATCAATCAGCTTGTTTGGATAACGTCATGCGCTGCGGTACCCCCCGAACCAAAGATACACCTGCAACGATTTTTGGAGCCGGAGAGCAGCCCGCTAGCGCCACGCGCGCGCTATGACGGCAGCGATTGAAGGCTATCTGTTTTACGAAATTGCCGCGCTTCTGGTCCTCGCTGCTGGGGTCGGATTCATCGGCCTTTTGCTGCGCCAACCACTGATCGTCAGTTTCATTGCCGTCGGCATTCTCGCCGGCCCATCGTTCTTGAACATTGCTCGGTCCGACCAGCAGATCGACCTTCTCGCCGAGCTCGGCATTGCGGTGCTCTTGTTCTTGGTTGGGCTGAAGCTGGACTTCAATCTGGTGCGCACGCTCGGCCCTGTCGCGCTGGTCACTGGTCTTGGCCAAGTGGTCTTCACCACCGTCTTTGGTTTCCTGATCGCTTTGGCGCTGGGGCTCGATGCGCTCACCGCGTTTTACGTCGCCATTGCGCTCACCTTTTCCTCGACCATCATCATTGTGAAGCTGCTGTCCGACAAGCGCGAGATCGACGCGTTGCACGGGCGGATCGCGCTGGGGTTTTTGATTGTGCAGGACGTGGTCGTGGTCGTCGCCATGATCGCGCTCTCGGCCATCGGCGTCAGCAACGCGGCTGGAGAGAGCGGCGCGGTCACCGACGTTCTTTGGGTGCTCGGCTATGGGCTGGCGATGCTGGGCGCCGTCGTCGTGTTCATTCGGTACGTGGCCAATCCTTTGGTGGAGCAGCTCTCCCGCGCGCCGGAGCTTCTTGTCTCGTTCGCCATTGGCTGGGCCGCGCTTCTGGCGGCGGTCGGACACTATCTGGGTTTTGGCAAAGAACTGGGCGGCCTTCTCGCCGGTGTCTCGCTCGCCTCAACGCCGTTTCGTGAGGCCATCGCTGCCCGGCTGGCATCGTTGCGCGATTTTCTGCTGCTTTTCTTCTTCATCGCTTTGGGCGCGTCGCTGGACCTCTCTGTTCTCGGCGCCAGCGTTGGCCCAGCCATCGTGCTCTCGCTGTTCGTGCTGATCGGCAATCCCCTGATCGTGCTGATCATCATGAGCGCCATGGGTTACCGAAAACGCACGGGCCTGTTGGCTGGACTGACGGTGGCGCAGATCAGCGAGTTCTCGCTCATTTTCATGGCCATGGGCGTCGCGATTGGTCACGTCGCGGACGAAGCGCTGGGTCTGGTGACACTGGTCGGGCTCATTACCATTGCCGCCTCAACCTACATGATCACCTATTCGCACGAGCTCTACGACAGATTGGAGCCGTTCCTCGGTATCTTTGAACGCAAGCACCCCAAAACCGCGCTCGATGAGGGCACGGCGCAAGCCCGTCGCCATGATGTGATTCTGTTTGGGCTTGGACGGTACGGCCTTGCCATCGCGCGGGCGCTTGAGAAGGATGGCAAAACGGTTCTTGGCGTTGATTTCAGCCCGGAAGCTGTGCGCTTTGCCCAAGCGCGGGGGCTAAAAGCCGTATTTGGCGATGCTTCCGATCCGGAGTTTCTTTCTCATCTGTCCGTTGAGAGCGCCGACTGGCTTGTGCTCGCGGTGCCCGAGCATGCGACCGGGCTGACGCATTTTGATCCACGGCGAACGCTTTTGCGCACAGCCCGTGACCTTGGCTACAAAGGCCGCGTTGCGGTTGCTGCACATCATGACCAGGACAATGAAGCTCTGCAGGACCTACATGCCGACCTCGTGCTGATGCCGTACCGCGATGCGGCGTCGGCCGCCGCCGGTATGATTCTGGGTGACGAAACCCCGCCTTCTGATCCGGCTGATGATCCAATGCAGCAGCGTGAACTGATCCCGTGAATTCTGACCGGCTGCGCGTGGCTCATCCATTCCTTTTTGCGCTGTGCCTTCGGCACAACCGCGCACCAACAAAAAACGGCGCGAGCCATAGGCCGCGCCGTTTCATCAAAGTCGATTGTCCCCGCGCCAGAAGCGCAGGGCCTATCAGCTAAGCAAGCTTGATCGTGCTGACGGCAGTTTTGCCGCTGCGCTGATCGACTTCAGTTTCATAAGAAACCTTCTGGCCATCAGTCAGGGTGCTGATGCCGGCGCGTTCCAGCGCTGTGGCGTGAACGAAAACGTCCGTGCCGCCATCTTCTGGTTCAATGAAGCCGAAGCCTTTTTGGCTGTTGTAGAATTTAACTGTTCCGTTTGTCATAGAATGTCCTTTCATCAATGACGTGTGCGGCGCGTCAAGCCCGCGTCATTGCGTGCCTGCTGCCTTTTCGAACAATGTAGAGATGCTTGAAAAGTGCGCTGCCATCGATGATGGGCGTAAAAGACAAGACCAGTATCAAAAGTCGATGGCGCTCAATAAGACCTAAAGGCGGGCAAAGCAAGGCAAAGTGCCATGGTGATCCTTGCTTACAGCCTGTGTGACGCTCAATCAGGACAGTTCACAAAGCCCAACTCACCTAAATTGCCCCTAACCAGAATGTGATGCAACGCCATTTGACCGTGTGAGAACCGCGCCCTTAGCCTTCTTGCCAAGCAAAGCTAGGAGTGTGCGATGAGGTGGATTGGCAAACTGGCAACGTCCGGCGCTTTGGCGACCGTGATGGCGGCGGCGCCTGTAACTTTGGTGCCTGCCCAAGATGCAGACCTTGGACCAACCATTGTCGAGGCCGAGCTTCCGCTCACATCGCTCGCCATTCTTTTCCGAGCTCGCAATGAGGCCCGTCTTGAGCAAGTTTTTCAGGTTCTGGAAGACAATTGGAGTGACGGCTATTACGCGCCATTGATTGAGACCACCGCCTTCACAAGCAATTGGGTGGCGCGGTTGGCGACTTTCGATTTTTTGGAGCGCATGAGCGGTCAGTCGCTGGGCACCGATTCCCAAGCCTGGTTCCAGTGGTTGTGGAACAGGCCCGAAGCGATCACCGCTGACTATGCCGATTTCAAATCGCTGATCTATCGGTTGGTCGATCCGCGGTTTGAGACTTATTTTGCCGGGCGGACCGAAAGCGCCCGTATTCGTTTGGATGAAATCCGCTGGGGCGGTGTGGTGCAGGATGGCATTCCTCCGATGCGCCAGCCGGAGATGCTATCCGCTGACGAGGCTGACTATCTCGATGACAGCAACGTCGTCTTTGGGCTGGAGATCAACGGCGATGCGCGGGCCTATCCGCAGCGCATTCTTGCCTGGCACGAGATGTTCGTGGACACGGTCGGCGGGGTGGAGATTGCCGGCGTCTATTGCACCTTGTGCGGCACGGTGATCCCGTATCGCACGACCGTTGATGGCACCAACCATGTGATGGGCACGTCGGGCTTTCTCTATCGCTCCAACAAACTGATGTATGATCAGGCAACGCAAAGCCTGTGGAGCACGATGCGCGGCGAGCCGGTTGTCGGCCCGCTGGTGGATCAGGGCATCGTTATGGAATCCGAACCGATTGTCACCACGACTTGGGGCGAGTGGAAGCGTCGTCATCCCGATACGCAAGTGCTTTCGCTCAACACTGGACATACACGCAACTATGGTGAGGGCATCGCCTACCAGCGATATTTTGCCACCGATGAACTGATGTTCAACACGCCGTTCAACAATGATGACCTGGAGAACAAGCAAGAGGTGCTGGGTCTACGCTTCCCCGGCGCGCCGGGTGATCAGTTGGCTGTCGACACAGACTATCTGGCGGACAATCCGATCTACATTGCGGATGTTGGTTTTCAGCAGGTGGTCGTCTTCACCGATTCAAGTGGGGCGAACCGGGTTTACGATCCACAAGGCGTGACGTTCGCCAGCTATGATGGTGACGAGACGATTGTCGATGAAGATGGTGCGACATGGACACTTAGCGAAGACGCGTTGACTGCTGAAGATGGCCGCACGTTACAGAGGCTGCCTGCGCACCGTGCCTTCTGGTTCGGCTGGCATGCCGCCTTCCCCGAAACGCGACTGGTGATGTGAGCCTGTCGCTCAACATCTGCTCGCCGCTTTGATTGAAGTGATGGCGTGTGGCGGGCCAAGGATAACTCTCGCCCACCACGCGTTGTCGTTTGGGTCCAGACTCTAGGCGGCCACGGTTTTGCGCAGGCTGGCGAAATGCTCGTCCCAACCGGAATCCAGGGACAGCAACATATGACCAGTTGCCTCGCCAGCGGCATCGGCAACGCCCTCGTGGGTAAGGTTCAGGCGCGTGCCACCAGCGGCCTCTTCCAGCACCCAGGTCACGGTGGTGGACTTTTCACCAAACGGCTGAATGCAGAACGTGGTGACCAGACGGTTGGGCGCGTCCATCTCCAACACGTGCCCATAGATCTGCGGCACCTTGGTGCCGTCCTCAGCCACCCGGTGCAGCGTGTAGGGTTTGCCCTCTTCAAGGTCGGCATCAGAGGGGTGGAACCAGGTGGCGAGCTTGTCTTTGTCGGTCAGGAACGACCAGACGGTTTCTCGCGAGGCGGCAAAGAACACGGTTTTGAAGATGGTGGTGGCGTCAGCCGTCGATAGGGGTGTCATAAGCATTGGTCTTTCTCACTTTTTGGGTTTGGATCGTTTGGTTTTCTTGGCTGCTTCTTCTGCGGCCACGGCATGCTGCAACTGTGCCAGGCGTTCATCCCAGAAGCGGTTGAAGTGGTTCAGCCAGTCGGCGACACTTTTCAGTGCGATAGGTTCCAAGCGATTGATCCGCTCGCGACCGCGTGGGTGGACGGAGATCAAAGCGCCTTCTTCAAGAATGGTGAGGTGCTTCTTCACAGCAGCACGTGTCATGTCGAAATGGGTGCAAACTTCGCCAATCGTCATGTCTTGCTCGCCAAGGTGCATAAGGATGGTGCGGCGGGTTGGATCAGCCAGCGCGCGGAACGCGCCCTGGACCTCATCTGGGAGTGGTGTTGGCGTGGTTTGGATCGTGGATTGCTTCATGCTCTATCCTTTAGAGTACCAATTGGTATCTTTTAATATGATACAAAAAGGTTTCATGTCAAGGCGCAGCTGATCAAGCGCGTTCTGGCCTGTAACTTACAGTGAGCAACATGGCGTGACCGGTTCGCCGCAAGCCCGCCGCAAAAGCGATCATTTGGAGCCACATTCGAACGCCAATCTATTTCTCGTGTTCGAAGCGGTGGCAGCGGATAGCCGCAGCGAGCACGGGCACCGGGCCTTGTCAGATTGGTGGTTTGCGCACCCTCACAACCAAAGGCACTGCCCGGTGCCCATTCCTCCCAAAAATCCGCGAGCATCCGCGTCTTACCTAAAGGAGACACACGATGATCAAACGTTCACACGGGTTCCTACGCACATGGAAAATGGCCCTGCTTACAGGCGGGCTTACCGTTGGGGTCGCCATGGCACCTTATATGGCGCAAGCGCAGGACGCCCCCGACTTTTCCGAGGTCGACCAAAATGTCGATGGTGTGATCAGTGAGGATGAGTTCCTCATGGCCATGCCTGAAGCCACCGCAGAGACCTTCGCATCAGCTGATGTGAATGCCGATACGGTGCTCACTCAAGAAGAGTATGAGGCGATGGCTGCGATGATGCAGTAGCGCTGATTAGCTGGTCCGGCTTTTTGGCCGGGCCAGCCTTCAACGCATCTCAGAACACTACCCCCCGAGCCCCATGAGCCTTAAAAAGCTGCGGGGGCTGCACCCTGGATGGCCGCCCCGCCATCTGGGGTGTTTTTGCGTGCTGTCGTTAAGCGCTAGCCTTTTGGCAACATTCGACGTAAAGGAGCGCAACCCTCCGAGATATTTGAAAAGTGAAACTGTCATGGCTCAAGCGTCCGACGCTTTGCGCAACATTGCCATCATCGCCCACGTCGATCACGGCAAGACCACCCTTATCGATGTGCTTCTGCGCGAGTCTGGCCTGTTTCGTGAGAACGAGGCCGTTGCCGAGCGCGCTATGGATTCTAACGATCTGGAGCGTGAGCGCGGCATCACGATCTTGGCGAAAGTTACCTCGCTTACCTGGCAGGACAATCGCATCAACATTGTCGATACGCCGGGCCATGCCGATTTTGGTGGTGAAGTTGAGCGTATCCTTCACATGGTCGACGGTGTGATCTTGCTGGTGGATGCCGCCGAAGGGCCGATGCCACAGACCAAATTCGTGCTCGCCAAAGCTTTGAAGCTGGGCTTGAAGCCGATTGTTGCAATCAACAAGATCGACAAGCCGGAGAGCCGCCCCGATGCGGTGCTCGATGAAGTGTTCGACCTGTTTGCGGCGCTGGATGCCAGTGATGAGCAGCTGGATTTCCCGGTGCTTTACGGGTCTGCCAAGCAAGGCTGGATGGCCAACGCGGCTGAAGGCCCGCAGGACAACATGACGCCGCTGTTTGAGCTGGTGATGGATCATGTGCCTGCACCTGTCACCGAAGAGGGGCCGTTCCGATTGCTGGCAACCACGCTTTCGGCCAACCCCTATCTTGGGCGCATTCTCACTGGTCGCATCGCGTCTGGCACATTGAAAGCCAACATGCCGATCAAGGCGCTGCGCCGTGATGGTGAGCAGATTGAAGTTGGCCGCGCCTCTAAAGTTATGACGTTCAAAGGCTTGGAAATGGTGCCTGTAGAGGAAGCCCATGCCGGTGATATCGTGGCGCTTGCAGGTCTTGCTGAGGCAACCGTGGCCGACACGATTTGCGATCCGCAGATCAAGGAGCCGATTGAAGCGCAGCCGATTGATCCACCAACGCTGTCCATGACTTTCATGGTCAACGACAGTCCGCTTGCTGGCCGTGATGGCGACAAGCTGCAAAGCCGCGTGATCCGTGCCCGCCTGATGGCCGAGGCCGAAGGCAATGTCGCTCTGCACATCGAAGAGGGTGAGAATAAGGAAGCGTTCATCGTTTCTGGTCGCGGCGAGCTTCAGCTTGCTGTTCTGATCGAACAGATGCGCCGCGAAGGCTTTGAGCTTGGTGTGTCGCGTCCGCAGGTTGTTTTCCAAAAGGATGAAAGCGGTACGCTGCTTGAACCGATTGAAGAAGTCACCGTCGATGTGGACGAGGAATTCTCCGGCACAGTGGTGCAAAAGATCGCGGAACGTCGCGGTGACCTGGTTGAGATGACGCCATCAGGTGGTGGCAAACAGCGCCTAGTGTTGCACGTGCCAACACGCGGGTTGATTGGCTATCATGGCGAATTTCTTACCGACACGCGCGGCACTGGCATCATGAACCGTGCATTCCTTGAGTATGCGCCGCACAAGGGCACCATCAATGATCGTCATACAGGTGTTCTGCTCGCCATGTCGCAAGGCGATGCGGTGGCCTACGCACTTTGGAACCTGGAAGATCGCGGGCCGATGATGATTGAACCTGGCACGCCCGTTTATGAGGGCATGATCATTGGCGAGCACACGCGCGGCAATGACTTGGAGGTCAATGTTCTGAAGGGCAAGCAGCTGACCAACATGCGTGCATCTGGCAAGGATGAGGCGGTGCGGCTGACCACACCGATCCAGATGACCCTGGAAAAGGCGCTTGCTTACATCTCAGATGATGAACTGGTTGAAGTGACGCCCAAATCGATCCGCTTGCGCAAGCGCCATCTTGACCCGCACGAGCGCAAGCGAGCCGCCAAGGCGAAAGCTGCAGCCTAACAAAGCTGCGGCCTAAAACAGGCCCGCATAAAGCGCTTTGCGTTTTGAGGATTTGATCCTAGGCTCTCCTCATGAGCCTTGACCAGATCACGATCAGGCCTGCTGAAACGTGCGACGCGCGCGCCATTGCTGATGTGCATGATCGTGCCTGGCGTGGGGCGTATCGCGGTATCATTCCAGGGCTTGCTTTGGAGCGGATGGTGGAACGGCGTGGTCCGCGATGGTGGACGCGTCTGATCCGCCATCAGCGCAATGTTTTGGTGCTGGAAGTGCATGGAAAAGTCGCTGGCTATGCAACGCTAGGTGCCAACCGCTCCAAGACATTGCGGGTGCGTGGCGAGATCTACGAGCTTTACATTGACCCGACCTATCAAGGGCTGGGCTTTGGTGGACGGCTGTTTAAGGCAGCGCGCGAGCGGCTGAAGGCAGCCCGCCTGGAGCACTTTGTGGTTTGGGCGCTGGAAGACAATGACCAGGCGATTGGTTTTTACCAATCGATGGGCGGTGAGCCTGTGGCTCATGGAATTGAGCATTTCGACCAGGGTCAATGCCGTAAGCTGGCGTTTTCCTGGGGTGCGATGTAGCCTTCTAACCCTTAGGCCTTGTCACCCTGTTGCGACCTTTGGACGTTAGCCCTCTTTCTTAAAGCACAAGCGGGCCGACGCTGATAAGAGATGGCCAGACACACCAATCTGCCAGCGGAGTCTTGAGAACCCTATGCGTATTGAAGCCATCCCCATTGGGAAGAACCCACCGCACGATGTGAATGTGATCATTGAAGTGCCGATTGGCGGTGAACCGATCAAATATGAGATTGAGAAGGATTCTGGCGCACTGTTCGTCGACCGTTTCCTCTACACACCGATGCGCTATCCGGGGAATTACGGGTTCGTGCCGCACACGCTGTCAGCCGATGGCGATCCAATTGATGTGGTCGTCTGCAACACACGCCCGATCGTTCCGGGCGCGGTGATGAACTGTCGCGTGGTCGGTGCGCTGGTGATGGAAGATGATGGCGGCGGCGATGAGAAGCTGGTTGCGGTACCCACGGAGAAGCTGACCAGTCGGTATGATGGCGTGCAAAATTACACCGATCTACCAACGATCCTTACCAGCCAGATCGAACACTTCTTTGCGCACTACAAAGATCTTGAGCCCAATAAATGGGTAAAGATTGAGCGCTGGGCGGGCGTGGATGAAGCCAAAGATATGGTGCGTGAGGCCATTGAGCGAGCAAAGTCCGCGACGTAGCCAGTTGCTTGGCTTTGAAACTCTTCCGAAGGGTGCTCAATGAGCACCCTTTTTTGTTTTACGCACGATGGTCGTCTGCATTGACCGCGCGCAACTCCCATATGACAGATTTGTGACAGTCTAAGTCATGGTGGTCGTATTGGGAGGTGACCATGATTAGCCTGGAAGACATGGTGGGTATGAGCGGGCTGAGCGAGGAAGAGATTCTCGCTATCGCTGAACACGAGCATATACCACCAAGCGTGGCGACGAACTTGGGCGCCTACTTGTCCTCAGACCACACGGGTTTGTCGCGCGTGCGCGATATGATCATTGACGATATTCGCATAGCTCAGGCCGAGGGAAACGTTGCGCACGAGCGTGAACTGTTGCACGTGCTGCACCATTTTCTGCGAGAGAATCCAGATGAACGCCCGGATGCTCACCCATGGAGTGCTTTGTTTTAAACGCGCGCCTTAAAAAACGTTAGGGTAGGCGTAGCGCACAATCAACTGCTGCAAGAAGAAGATACCCAGCAGCAGGACGATGGGTGAGAGATCGATGCCGCCCATATTCGGCAGGAATCGACGTATCGGGCGCAGAGCCGGTTCTGTGAGGTTATGGACCACTTGGCCGATGGTACCGACGACCTGGTTGCGCGGGTTCACCACGTTGAATGCCACCAGCCAGCTTAGGATCGCTGAAATGATGATGATCCACCAGTAGAGGTTGAGTGCCAACATGATGACATCAAGAACGGCTCGCATGCTTGGCTCCACTTAAAATTTTCAGGGCCACAGGATGTGTGGCGCGTTGTCTGGCTCATGTAGACAGTGCAGTACGCGCTGACAAGTGAGCGGCAACGAAACCACCTGGACGCCGTTCGACCATCGCGCCAGCAGAGCAAGCGCGATGGCATGTCATCAACAAGATAGAGTTAGACGCCTTTCAGCAGGACACCAGCTAGCAGCACGGCGTAGGCAATTGTCATGATCCAAACCGATGCCAGCGGAATAACAGAAAAGATGCCGAGTGCGGCCAAAACACCAAGCGCTGCGATAACCAGCGAAATGATGAAAACAATCATCGTGGGTGCACTGAGATTCATGGGGTAGTCCTTTCATAAGAGGCGCCTGCCTCTTGGAAGCAAAATTGCGCGCGCACTATAAGGCGCGCGACGGTTGCCGAACAAGGCCGACAAACCATCGTTTGTGCACAACCCCTTGCCAACGCATAGATGGTTCTTTCCGGGACCAATGAAGACATTCAGCTCATTTTTCGATGCCCCACCTTGCCGAGTCTTGCGGATGTGATGGGGCATCGATTGGCAGAATCATCGGGTTTTTACTTCACCGAACCAAGCAAAGGGCTGATGTTGCGGATCGTCACGCGGCGGTTCTGTTCCTCAGCTGCCTGGGTTTGCACCTTGAGGAAGCTTTCTCCGTAGCCCTGAACGATGAGATTTTCCGGCGGCACATCAAAGTACGCCACCAAGATGCTGGCCACCGTTTCTGCACGGCGATCCGACAGAGCGAGGTTGGAAATCTCCGATCCGACGGCGTCAGTATGACCTTCGACCAAAAGCAGGGTGGTTGGATCACGATCGATCAGGGCCTGCGCCGCGCGGGCAATGTCTTCCAGCAACGGAACCTGGCTTTGACGCACTGTGGCTTGGCCCGTTTCAAACGTAATTGAATCCAAATCAACGCGGCGCACCAGGTCGCGCACCCGTTCATTCTCGCGCACCTGCCGTAAGGTGTAGGTTTGCTCAACTTCCATCACTGGCGGTGCGGCAAAGGTGTCGAAAATCACGTCGTAGCTCGCACGCTGCGCTGGCACGATGTACCGCTCCTGGGGGATTTGCAGTTGTAGCGGTGGCAGTTCACCAACGAAGATATCACCGGGGTCATTAAGGCCGCGGTTGTCAATCAGCACAACTTCTTGGCCGTCGCGACGGATACGCGACCGATAAAGCACAAACCCACCTTCATCGCGGATGGTGATCACCTGAACGCCATTGCGCCGGGTGATTGTTTCTTGGGTCAAGCCACCGCGTAGACGCTCAACGCGCACCTCGGCATCGCTGTCGCGAAGCAGGCTGCTTTCATCGCGACGTACGAAATATTCGCCGTCACGCTCAACGATCAGGCGGTCGCCCTGGTCTTCAACCACACGTCCACCTAGCGCCGGGATAATGGCGCCGACAATCGCACCAACTGCGGCGGCGCCCAGCAGTTCGTTGCGGCGCTCACGGGCTTCTTCACGGCGCTGCTCCTCTTGCGCGCGAATTTGCTCAGCTTGGTCTTCGGTTGTCTCATCGGCGATAACAGCCGCTGCCGCCTCAGGCTCTTCGACTGGTGCTGGCGGCGCTTCTGCCTGTGTGTCCGAAGGTTGATCGTCGCTCTCATCAGAAGCTGCCTCTTCGGGAGCTGTGTCTTCTGCTGGTGCAGGGGGTTGCTCGGGCGCGTCCTCGGCCATCTCTTCGGTAACCGGCGCTTCGCTCTGGGTTGGTTCTTCGGCTGCGACGGTTTCAGAAGGTGCTTCTTCTGCGGGTGCCGTCTCTACTGGTTGAGCGTCAGCAGTTGGTTCAACTTGCTCGGCTTCTTGGGTTTCAGTCGTTTCAACTGGAGCGGCCTCCACCTCTACTTCGTTCTGGGATTCGACTTCTGCGCTCGGCGCATCTGTTTCCTGCTCGGACGTATCAGTTTCTGCCTGCACCTCAGCTGGTTCATCTGGCGTGGGCGCATCTGACGACGTCTCTTCGGTGGGCATCTCCTCCGTTGGCGCCTCTTCGGCAGTGACTTCTGCTTCAACCTCTACATTTGGTTCGGCAGCAGGAGGCGCTTCAGCTTCAACAGGTGCTTCCGTCTCGGCGGCGGCTTCCGGTTCAACCGGTGCGGCTTCTTCAGCGCTGGCGGGCGCCTCAACACATGCTGGATTGGTGGTATCAACCAGGCAATCAACAACGGTCTCGGCCGTCTGAGCGTGGGCGAGGTTGCTTGGCGATGTCATGGCCAAGGCCAACGCGATCGCTGTAGAGCTGCGAAAAAGTTTGATTCGGGTGGTGTGGGATTTCATTCCAGGTTCCTCGCTTGGGTTTGCGCAGAGTGCCCTCCTGTGCACCTGCCAAACGTTCAGCAGGTTTTATGGTTCCGCCGTCGGGGTTCTTAGCCCGTCGGTGAAGCTGGAAATGTGGATGGGAAACAAGGTGGAGGTGTGGCGACCACCTCCATTGAATCATTTCGGCGATGTGTTGGTGATCTGCTCCAGCATGGCCGAGAAGTCTCGTCCCGTGCCACCATTCTCTACAAAGGTTTGATAAAGCGCGCGGGCATGTTCGCCCATCGCCGTGGCCGCGCCAGTGTCTTCGGCGGCCTGTTGGCTAAGCGACAAGTCCTTGAGCATCAGGTCAGCGGCAAAGCCTGGCTGGTAGTTGTTGTCGGCGGGGGTCTGTGGGCCAACGCCCGGAGCGGGGCAATAGGTGGTCATCGACCAGCTTTGACCGGACGAGGCCGACACCACATCAAAGAGCGCTTGGCGGTCGAGCCCCAGGCCATCTGCTAGCGCGAAAGCCTCACAGGTGGCGATCATGGAAATGCCGAGAATCATGTTGTTGCAGATTTTGGCCGCTTGGCCTGCGCCATTGCCACCGCAATGGAAGGTTTTGGCGCCCAAGACGTCGAGCAGTGGTTTGGCGCGAGCAAAGGCACTTTTGCTGCCGCCTGCCATAAAGGTGAGCGTTCCGGCTGCCGCGCCAGCCGTTCCGCCCGATACCGGCGCATCCAGCGCCATGTGCCCGGCAGTGTGGATATCGTTGGCGGCTTCACGGGCGCTGGCCACATCCACTGTGGAGCAATCGAGGAACAAAGTGCCTGGCTGGGCATGGGGTAGGGCGGTGGCGATGACCTCATTCATGATCGTGCCGTTGGGCAGCATGGTGATGATGGTATCGGCTTGGCCTGCCAGATCGGCGAGGGAGGATGCTGGCTCCAGTGCGTCGGGTACATTCGCAGACACATCCAATCCGATGACGGGGTGACCGGCGGCTGCCAAATTGACGGCCATGGGGGCGCCCATATTCCCAAGGCCGATAAATCCGATGGTCATGTGAGTCTCCACTTTTTGTGTGCCGGGTGCTGTCTTGCCGCCCCTTTTGGTGCAGTGCGGCATTTGATGAGGCGAGGTTAGGGCGCAAAGTGGGGCGATCAAAGCCTGCCAAAGGGTGCGGATGACATTTTTTTGACAGCTCTCCACAGGCTTGCGGAGAGGCAAAAGCCCGGGTTTGCGGGGTGTTCGATGGCGTACCGATGGGGACGTTTTTCCAGCTGGTCAAAAAGATGCATTTTTTTGAAAATCGGTCGTTGACACTGAAGAGGTCACCGCCCTATAAACCGCAACACCGAGAGCGGAACGCCGCTGGCGACAGCTTCTTGCGCTCTTGAGGTTCTTCAGAAACGAAGACAACATTCACCGTCCTGCGGGGCGGTTGATCTCGTTTCTGTCTCATCAATCGGCTGGCGCCATGATGAGCGATCTTTGACAGGTGAATAAAGAAAGAGAAACGTGGTCGGCGATGTTCTTGCGGACTGACCTCAAAAGGGTCGGTCGAAGAGTTTCGACAAGACACGTTTTTTTGAAGACACACCAGATGATATTTTCGGATATCATCACAGGTCATGGTGCTTCGCGGCGCCATGAAATGAAGTGTGTCCTCGTCAAGCGTGATTAAAGTCGGTTCAAAATCTCAAAATTCAACTTGAGAGTTTGATCCTGGCTCAGAACGAACGCTGGCGGCAGGCTTAACACATGCAAGTCGAGCGCACTCTTCGGAGTGAGCGGCAGACGGGTGAGTAACGCGTGGGAACCTACCTTTAGGTACGGAATAACAGTTAGAAATGACTGCTAATACCGTATGTGCCCGAGAGGGGAAAGATTTATCGCCTAAAGATGGGCCCGCGTTGGATTAGCTAGTTGGTGAGGTAACGGCTCACCAAGGCGACGATCCATAGCTGGTTTGAGAGGATGATCAGCCACACTGGAACTGAGACACGGTCCAGACTCCTACGGGAGGCAGCAGTGGGGAATATTGGACAATGGGGGAAACCCTGATCCAGCCATGCCGCGTGAGTGATGAAGGCCTTAGGGTTGTAAAGCTCTTTCGCTGGGGAAGATAATGACGGTACCCAGTAAAGAAGCCCCGGCTAACTTCGTGCCAGCAGCCGCGGTAATACGAAGGGGGCTAGCGTTGTTCGGAATTACTGGGCGTAAAGCGCACGTAGGCGGGTCGTTAAGTTAGAGGTGAAATCCCGGAGCTCAACTCCGGAACTGCCTTTGATACTGGCGGCCTTGAGTTCGAGAGAGGTGAGTGGAATTCCGAGTGTAGAGGTGAAATTCGTAGATATTCGGAGGAACACCAGTGGCGAAGGCGGCTCACTGGCTCGATACTGACGCTGAGGTGCGAAAGCATGGGGAGCAAACAGGATTAGATACCCTGGTAGTCCATGCCGTAAACGATGGAAGCTAGCCGTCGGGCAGTATACTGTTCGGTGGCGCAGTTAACGCATTAAGCTTCCCGCCTGGGGAGTACGGTCGCAAGATTAAAACTCAAAGGAATTGACGGGGGCCCGCACAAGCGGTGGAGCATGTGGTTTAATTCGAAGCAACGCGCAGAACCTTACCAG
>Ga0189287_100060_pt1 | contig 135337 bp, 117 predicted proteins | sample UW86minimetaG_FD_130319 | JGI IMG/M metagenome (GOLD analysis project Ga0189287, IMG submission 130319) | Marine microbial communities from the Costa Rica Dome - UW86 mini metaG | ecosystem: Environmental > Aquatic > Marine > Oceanic > Photic zone | place: Costa Rica: the Eastern Pacific...
AGGGAAACACGGTTACGCTCACGGTCAAACTTCAGAACCTTAACGCTGATTTCGTCGCCAACATTAACGATTTCGCTCGGATGCTTGATGCGCTTCCAGGCCATATCGGTAATGTGCAGCAGGCCGTCAACACCACCCAGATCCACGAACGCGCCGTAGTCGGTCAGGTTCTTGACGATACCCTTGATTTCCATACCCTCGGTCAGGGTTTCGAGCAAAGCTTCACGCTCAGCACTGTTTTCAGCTTCCAGAACGGCGCGGCGGGAAACAACCACGTTGTTACGCTTCTGGTCGAGCTTGATAACCTTGAATTCGAGTTCTTTGTTCTCCAGGTGCGCGGTGTCGCGAACCGGACGAACATCAACCAGCGAGCCAGGCAGGAAGGCACGGATGCCGGCCAGATCGACGGTGAAACCACCCTTGACCTTACCGTTGATGATACCTTTAACCACTTCCTCAGCTTCGAAGGACTTCTCGAGTACCTTCCAGGCTTCTGCACGCTTGGCCTTTTCACGGGACAGACGGGTCTCACCGAAGCCGTCTTCAACAGCGTCGAGAGCTACATCGACAACGTCGCCGATAGCAATTTCCAACTCGCCTTTTTCGTTAAGGAACTGGGAGGCGGGGATAACGCCTTCGGACTTCAGTCCGGCGTTAACGGTGACCCAGTCGTTATCGACGTCTACAACGGTTCCCTGGACGATGGAACCCGGTTGCATGTCAATTTCTTTCAGGCTTTCTTCAAAAAGATCCGCAAAGCTCTCGCTCATTATGAGTCCTATATGATCAACGCAAGTGTACTCCGTGCCACCAGCAACACGGTCTGTTAACAAGTTCCGGACTAAGCCTGTGGCTGGCAGATAGCGCTACATCCGGCATTTCAACGACAAAAAGGTGTAGTCAGGCCTGACCTGCTGCGGCCATACACCTGTCCAACACCTCTTCTATACTCAACCCCGTAGAATCAATGACTTGCGCATCATCTGCGGGCTTGAGAGGGGCTGCGGAACGGTTCATATCCCGTTCATCACGAACCCGTATCTCCTCTAAAAGGGCGTCAATATTAACATCGACACCCGCGTCCTTCAACTGGCTATAGCGCCGCTGGGCCCTCTCCTCGGCGCTTGCCGTAAGGAAGATTTTTACCGGTGCATCCGGAAAAACCACCGTTCCCATATCCCGGCCATCGGCAACCAGGCCCGGCGCCTGCCGGAAGTCCCGCTGGCGTTGCAATAGCGCATCCCGGACCGGCTGCATGACCGCCACCTTCGAGGCGTTGTCGCCAGCCGATTCTGTACGTATATCTGCTGTCACATCCTGGCCGGCAAGAATTACTTTTACCGGCTCACCTTCCGGAGTGGGCTCAAAGGCCACATCCAGTCCGGCGGCGACTTTTACCAGGCCGTTCTCGTCATCCAGAGACACGCCCTGGCGAACCGCGGCCAGCGCCGTCAGCCGGTAAAGGGCACCACTATCAAGAAGATGCCACCCGAGCTTTCGGGCCAGCATCTGGGTGATGGTGCCTTTGCCGGAACCTCCGGGACCATCAACGGTAATCACCGGCGCACTGCTAACAACCATTATTCAGCCCCCTCGGCTGAGATATTGATCCCCGTTCCTTGCGCAAGTTCCACAAAACCGGGGAAAGACGTAGCCACGTTCGCACAGTCGTTCACCGTAATGTCACCCGCAGCGCGCAGGGAAGCGACCGCAAAGGACATCGCGATGCGATGGTCGCCATGACTGTTCACGGTACCGCCACCGATGGTCTGACCGCCATCGATAATAATGCCGTCAGGCGTGACGGTGGTCTCGACTCCCAGTGCAGCAAGGCCATCTGCCATCACCTGGATCCGGTCGCTTTCCTTGACCCGAAGTTCCTCTGCGCCTCGCAGCACCGTACGGCCGTTAGCACAGGCCGCGGCAATGAACAGCACCGGGAATTCGTCGATGGCCAGGGGCACCTGATCCTCAGGGATGTCGATGCCCTGGAGCTCCGCGGAGCGGACCCGAAGGTCAGCAACCGGCTCACCACCGATTTCGCGCTCGTCCAGAATCTCGATATTGGCGCCCATCTGATTCAGGATGTTGATCACACCAACCCTGGTCGGGTTCATTCCAACGTGGCGAAGGATCAGATTGGAGCCCGGGGCGATACTGGCCGCGACCAGGAAAAACGCAGACGACGAAATATCGGCAGGCACATCAATATTGGTCGCCGTCAGTTTGCCGCCACCACTGACACTGGCGGTCGCACCATCACGGTGAACGTGATAGCCAAAACCCGCGAGCATGCGTTCGGTATGATCACGGGTAGGCGCGGGCTCGGTCACCGATGTACTGCCCTCGGCATAAAGCCCGGCCAGCAGAAGACACGATTTCACCTGGGCACTGGCCACCGGCATTTCATAGTGAATACCGGACAGCTTCTGGCCACCACGGATTTTCAGTGGCGGGCGCCCCCCTTCTGCGGTATCGATAACGGCGCCCATCGCCCTGAGCGGATCGGCAACCCTCCCCATCGGGCGACCGGAGAGACTCGCATCGCCGGTCAGCTCGGAATCAAAGGGCTGGGCCGCCAGCAAACCTGCGAACAGCCGCATGGCGGTTCCCGAGTTACCCAGATACAGAGGCCCGCGGGGGGCCTGAAGCCCGTGCATGCCAACACCATGGATGCGAACAAAGCCGTCGTCCGGGCCTTCAATGGTAACGCCCATATCCCGGAATGCCTGGAGCGTCGCCAGGCTGTCTTCACCCTCCAGAAACCCTTTCACTTCGGTTACGCCATCTGCCAGAGCACCCAGCATGATGGACCGGTGCGACATTGACTTGTCGCCGGGCACCCGGATATCACCGGTGATCGCGCCACCGGGCTGAAGACGGAACGTTACCTGCTTTTCACTGTTGTTTGTCACGTAAGCCTGTCCTGAGAGCATCTTCGAAAAATGTTCACGCGCCGCCTTGGCGCGACTGAAAACCCGCAACAACGTGGCGCTGTCCTGATTGGCAATGGCAGTGCGCAGTTGTTCGAGGTCGTGGGTAAAGTGGTCAATGACACGAAGAACCGCATCACGGTTCGACAGAAAAATATCGTGCCACATCACCGGATCGCTGGCCGCAATCCGGGTGAAATCCCTGAAGCCACCGGCGGCGTAACGGAAGATGTCCATGTTCTCATCTTCACCCGCCAGGGTATCTACCAGGGAGAACGCGATCAGGTGGGGCAAGTGGCTGGTGGCTGCCAGCACCTCATCGTGATACGCCACCGACATGGTCAGCACCGTGGCACCGCACCCCTCCCAGAGCCCTTTCAGGCGAGCCAGGTGGGGCTGGCTGACATTGTCCGGCGGCGTAAGGATGACCTTGTGGTTGGCGAACAACTCGGGATTGGCCGCCCGGATGCCGCTCTTCTCGGAACCGGCAATGGGATGACCGGGAATAACCAGAGGCGACAAGCCGCCGAACACGGCCTCAACATCGGCTACGAAGCTGGATTTGGTACTACCGACATCCGTGAGTATCGCGTCCGGCTCTAGAGCCGGGCGAATCTGCTCAAGAACCGCGCGTGTTGCCCGTACCGGAACGGCAAGCACAACCAGGTCCGCGCCACGAACCGCATCAGACACCGTTGACGCCGCCTGATCGATCACACCCAACTCTTTACCGAGCTGCAGTTCCTCAGTGCGATGGTCCGCACCAACAACCGTAACCGCAAGCCCTTTGCGACGGATCGCGCAGGCCAGAGAGCCACCGATAAGCCCCAGGCCAATCACCGCTACCCGTTTAAACAGAGGCTCGGAAGACGTCATATCAGTCGCTGAGCCCCGATGCAGTCAGGGCCTGGGCCAGAGCTTCAATAAAGCGCTCATTTTCTTCCGGCAGCCCTACGGACACCCGAAGATGCCGGGGCATGCCATAGCCCGCGATGGGCCGGACAATTACACCGTGTGCGAGCAGAGCCTGGTACACGCCCATGGCCTGCTCCCCCACTTCCACGGCAACGAAGTTCCCGGCCGACGGAATGTAACCGAGCCCCATCCGGTCAAACGCCTCCTGCAACTGACGCAGGCCCGCTGTGTTCACATCCCGGGAACGCTGCAGGTAATCCTCATCATCCAGAACGGCAGTGGCGGCAGACAGGGCAACCGTATCCACGTTGAACGGCTGACGCACCCGGTTAAGAATGTCTGCAATGGCCGGCGAGGAGATGCTGTAACCTACCCGCAGAGCCGCCAGCCCCCAGGCTTTGGAGAACGTGCGGCAAACGATGAGATTCGGGAAACGGGCCAACAGCTCGACACCGTCCGGGTATTGATCACCGGTCAGGTATTCACAGTAGGCCTCATCCAGAACCACAAGCACGTTCTCGGGGATTTTCTTCAGGAACGCCTCAATGGCTTCCGCCGTGTGAACGGTACCCGTCGGGTTGTTCGGGTTGGCGACAAACACGAGGCGAGTGCGATCAGTAACCGCGGCAGCCATGGCGTCCAGATCGTGCCCCCATTCCCGGGCAGGCACAGACACACCCCTGGCACCGATGGCCTGGGTCACAAGCGGGTAGACAGCGAACGCGTACTGGGAGAAAACCACTTCGGAATCTGCATCGGCGAAACAACGGGTAATCACTTCCAGTACATCGTTGGAGCCGTTACCAAGGGTAATCTGATCCATTCCGACGTTCAGGCGCGTCGACAGCGCCTGCTTCAGGTTGAATCCGTTGCCATCGGGATACAAACAAAGCTCGGAGAGGGCCCTCCGCGCAGCCGACAGCGCTTTTTCGCTGGGCCCCAGCGGGTTTTCGTTGCTCGCCAGCTTGATGATCTCTGCCGGATTGAGGCCAAGCTCACGGGCCAGCTCTTCAATCGGCTTGCCCGGCTGATAGGGTGAGAGGGCCTGTACGCCGCGAACCGCCAGGCTCTGATAATCAATAGCCATAAATCGTCCTCGACACTCTTTGCTCAGAAACGCAGGTGCAGATACTTACAGAACGCCAATCGGGTAGGAACCCAGGCGTTTGAGCTCAACGGCCTCTTCATCCACTTCTGCCAGCACCTTCCGGACCTGTTCGTCTTCCATGTGTCCCTCAAAATCGATGTAGAACACATAGGCCCAGGTGCCACTTGGCGAGGGCCGCGTTTCGATTCTGGTCAGGCTGAGCCCGTGACGATGGAACGGCTCGAGGAGCTGATACAGAGCCCCCGGTTTGTTGCGCATGGACACCAGGATAGACGACTTGTCGTGGCCACTGGCCGGCACTTCCTCCCGGCCAATGATCAGGAAGCGGGTAGTATTGTCCGGGCGATCCTCGATACTGTTCGCCAGCTTCTGCAGGCCATAGAGCTCGGCCGCCATATCACCGGCAATGGCCGCCGTGCCGGGCTCCTCGGCTGCGCGCCGGGCCGCTTCCGCATTGCTGGAGACGGTAACCCGCTCGATGCCGTAGCGGTGGGTGTCCAGCCATTGCCGGCATTGGGCAAACGATTGCTGATGGGAATAAATCCGGGTGATTTCCTGGTCGCCATGCTTCGGAGACACAAGCAGATGATGGTGAATCCGAAGCTGAACCTCGCCGCAGATCTTCAGCGGCGAGGACATGAACATATCCAGGGTGTGGTTGATCATACCCTCGGTCGAGTTTTCGACCGGCACCACGCCGTAATGGGCAGCGCCGGATTCGACCTCCCGGAATACCGCATCAATGGCCGGCAAAGGCACGCTGACCACCGAGTGACCAAAATGCTTGAGCGCTGCCGCCTGTGTGAAGGTGCCAATCGGACCCAGGAAGGCAATGTGCATGGGCTTTTCCAGCGCCAGGCAGGCGGACATGATTTCCCGGAACAGACGGGCCATTTCCTCACCCGACAGCGGCCCCGGATTCTGTTCCTTGATGCGGCGAAGCACCTGGGCCTCCCGCTCGGGGCGATAGAAAAAGACGTCCTGCCCCGGATTGGCGGTCATTTTAACGTGCGCCACTTCCTGGGCACAGGCGGCCCTGGCACTGATCAGCTCCATGATCTTCTGATCAAGTTGATCGATCTCGTCCCGCAGCTCTCCGAGCCGAACCTGCTCATCACTCATGATCAGCCACGCTCCTTCGCAAATTCGGTCATGTAGTCAATCAGCGCATCGACACCGGCTTCTGGCATTGCGTTGTAGATGCTCGCACGCATTCCGCCAACCGAACGGTGGCCGGCCAGGTTCAGCAGACCACGGGCATTGGCACCCTTCAGGAATTCACCGTTCAGGGCATCATCCGCCAGCGTGAATGGCACGTTCATCCAGGAGCGGAACCGCGGGTCGATCGGGTTGGCGTAGAACTCGTTCGTATCGATGAAATCGTAGAGCTTGCGGGCCTTGCGCAGGTTGATCTCACCCATGGCCTTCACACCGCCCTGCTCTTTCAGCCACTTGAACACCAAACCGGCCAGGTACCAGGAATAGGTGGCTGGGGTGTTGTACATCGAACCGTTATCCGCGATCACCTGATAGTTCATCATGGTCGGGGTCTCCTTCCGGGCCTTGCCCAGGAGATCCTTGCGAATTATGACCACTACCAATCCTGAGGGACCAATGTTCTTCTGGGCACCGGCGTAGATCACACCGAACCTGGAAACGTCCACCGGCCTCGAAAGCATTGATGAAGACATATCGGCGACCAGCGGTGCTGTCGGGCTCTCCGGGATAAAATCGAACTCCAGACCACCGATGGTTTCGTTGGGCGTGTAGTGCATGTACGCCGCATCGGCACTGGTCTGCCAGGAAGATTGATCCGGAATCGTGGTAAAGCCACTGTCTTCCGAACTCGCCACCACGTTCACCTTGCCATAGCGACTGGCCTCGGCAATGGCCTTTTTGGACCAGATGCCGGTGTTCACGTAGTCAGCAGAGCCTTTTTCGCCCAGCAAATTCAGAGGAATGGTGGAAAACTGGCTGGACGCCCCACCCTGCATAAACAGAACGGCGTAGTCATCCGACACGCCGGCCAGTTCACGCAGATCTTTTTCTGCAGTCTCGGCAATCTGGACAAACTCGTCGCTGCGATGGCTCATTTCCATCACCGACATGCCGGTACCGCGCCAGTCGAGCATTTCATCCCGCGCCTGACGAAGCACGCTCTCCGGCAAGGTGGCCGGACCTGCACAAAAGTTATACGCCCTGCTCATGTTGCTGCTTTCTCTCAAGTCTTGCTGAATCTGTCTGTGGCAAGTGCGGGCTTATTCGTCGCCGGCACTCTCGCCTTCTTGGCCTTCTTCCGGGCTCTCGTCGGCAACAATCGGATTGCCTTCACTGTCGAGCTCTTCGTCGTCGGTTTCCGCAATCCGCTCAACGCCAACCAGCCGCTCGTCTTCCTGGCTCAGCTTGATCAGGCGCACGCCCTGGGTGTTCCGGCTAAGAACCGACACTTCGTCTGTCCGGGTACGCACGAGCGTGCCCTTGTCAGAGATCAGCATCATTTCGTCACCGTCGAACAGCTGCAGGGCTGTCACCAGGTTACCGTTACGCTCGGAGCACTGCATGGCGATTACGCCCTGGCTGCCACGGCTGTAGGTCGGGAACTCGTCAATGGCAGTACGCTTGCCGTAGCCGTTTTCGGAGGCAGTCAGGATAACCCCGCCGTCCTGCGGAATGATCAGCGACACCACATGGTGACCCTGCGGCATCTTGATACCGCGAACACCACGGGCTGTCCGGCTCATGGGACGAACGGCTTCTTCGTTGAAGCGCACCGCCTTGCCAGCGGTCGAGAACAACATGACCTCGGCATCCCCTTTGGTAATGGCTGCACCGATCAGGGTATCGCCCTCATCCAGTGACAGGGCAATCAGGCCGCTGCTGCGCGGACGCGAGAAGTTCGGCAACGGCGTTTTCTTGACCACACCGGCCGAGGTGGCCATCAGCACGAACTGGTCTTCCGGATAATCCCGAACTGGCAGGAAGGTGGTAATACGCTCGCCTTCGTCCAGCGGCAGGATGTTCACCATGGGCCGACCGCGGGAGGCGCGGCTGGCACGCGGAATCTCGAAGACCCGCAACCAGTAAACCTTGCCGCGGTTGGAGAAACACAGAATCGTGTCGTGGGAGTTGGCAACCAGCAGCTTCTCTACAAAGTCTTCATCCTTCATGGAGGTTGCTGCCTTGCCGCGACCACCACGACGCTGAGCCTGGTAGTCTTCCACTGCCTGGGTCTTGGCGTAACCACTGTGGGAAATGGTCACCACCAGGTCTTCTTCATCAATCAGGTCGGCGATGGTCAGGTCGCGACGGGAGCTGGTGATTTCGGTACGACGCTCGTCACCGAACTCGGTAACGATCGCTTCCAGCTCTTCCCGGATCACCTGGAGCAGCCGCTCGGGGTCGCCCAGGATGTCCAGCAGATCGGCAATCTTGTCGAGAATTTCCTTGTATTCGTTCTGGAGCTTCTCGGTTTCCAGACCGGTCAGGCGGTGCAGACGCAAGTCCAGAATGGCCTGGGCCTGTTCCGGTGACAGATGATACAGACCTTCACGCAGCCCATAGATCTCTGGCAGGTCGTCCGGACGGCAGGCGTCCTGGCCGGCACGTTCCAGCATGGCCATGACATCGCCCGGCGACCAGCCCTTGGCAATCAGCTTTTCCTTCGCTTCGGCGGCGGACGGCGAGGCCTTGATCAGCTCGATAATCTCGTCGATGTTGGCCAGGGCAACCGTCAAACCTTCCAGAATGTGGCCACGCTCACGGGCTTTGCGCAGTTCGTAGATGGTCCGGCGGGTCACCACTTCACGGCGGTGACGAACGAACGCATCCAGCAGCTGCTTCAGATTCAGGGTTTTCGGCTCGCCATTGATCAGGCCAACCATGTTGATGCCGAATACGGTTTCAAGCTGGGTCTGGGCAAACAGGTTGTTGACCACAACGTCCGGGTTCTCACCCCGACGCAGCTCGATCACCACCCGGATACCTTCCTTATTGGATTCGTCCCGCAGTTCGGAGATACCTTCAAGACGCTTTTCTTTTACCAGCTCCGCGATCTTCTCGATCAGGCGGGCCTTGTTCAGCTGATACGGCAGCTCGGTGATGATGATGGCATCGCGGTTGGTCTTGTTGTCGTGCTCGATCTCGTGACGGGCACGGATATAGATGCGGCCGCGGCCGGTGCGGTAGGCCTCTACAATGCCGGCACGACCATTGATAATGCCCTCGGTCGGGAAATCCGGGCCCGGAATGAATTCCATCAGCTCATCGATGGTCAGGTCCGGGTTATCAATCAGCGCCAGGCAGCCATTCACGACTTCCGTCAGATTGTGCGGCGGAATATTGGTGGCCATACCAACGGCAATACCGGAAGAACCATTCACCAGGAGATTGGGAACCCGGGTGGGCAGAACCTCGGGAATCCGCTCGGTGCCGTCGTAGTTATCAACGAAATCGACGGTTTCCTTGTCCAGATCCGCCAGCAGGGAGTGAGCGATCTTCTCCATGCGGATCTCGGTGTAACGCATGGCAGCCGCGTTGTCACCGTCGATGGAACCGAAGTTACCCTGGCCATCAACCAGCGGATACCGCAGGGAGAACGGCTGGGCCATACGTACGATGGTGTCGTATACCGCAGAGTCACCGTGGGGGTGGTATTTACCGATAACATCACCCACCACACGGGCGGACTTCTTATAGGCCTTGTTCCAGTCGTTGTTCAGTTCGGACATGGCGAACAGAACGCGGCGGTGAACCGGCTTGAGGCCATCCCTCACATCCGGAAGCGCCCGCCCGACGATCACGCTCATGGCGTAATCGAGGTAGGACTGTTTTAACTCGTCTTCAATATTGACCGGCAGGATCTCTTTGGCTAACTCACCCATCGAGAAAGGTTCCTTTGCGTTATCTGGAAGTCGTATCGGGGCCGTTTCCGGGCCCCATAGTTATTCTTCAACAAGCCGCCAAGTCTACCACAGTCGCACCCTTTCCGGGGCAACTGTGAGGCAGCCTTAATCAAACACCACTGTCTTGTTTTCGTAGGTGATCACCCGGTCTTCAATGTGGGAGCGCAGGCCCCGGGCCAACACGTTCTTCTCCACATCCTTACCCAGGCGAACCATATCCTCGATAGAGTCGCTGTGGGTGATCCGGATAACGTCCTGCTCGATGATCGGGCCCTCGTCGAGGTCCTGAGTCACGTAGTGGCAGGTGGCACCAATCAGTTTCACGCCACGGCTATAGGCCTGGTGATAGGGGCGCGCACCGGCGAAGGACGGCAGGAAGCTGTGATGGATGTTGATCACCTTGCCGGAGTATTTCTCGCAGAGCTCGCCGGGAAGGATCTGCATGTAGCGCGCAAGGACCACCACATCGGCCTCATATTTCTGGAACAGCTCATCAATATGGGCGAAAGCTTCCTCTTTGTTTTCCTTGCTTACCGGCACGTGGTGGTAGGGAATCTCATGCCACTCCACCATCCGGCGCAGGTCGTCGTGGTTGGAGATGACCGCCACGATCTCGGCATTGATCTCCTTGCTGTGCCAGCGGTGCAGCAGATCAGCCACACAATGGGATTCCTTGCTGCACATCAGGATGACTTTCTTGGGCTGGGCCGAGTCGGCAATGTGCCAGTTCATATTGAATTCGCGGGCAATCGGCTCAAACGCGGCGCGGAACTGGTCCAGACCGAACGGAATCGAAGTGGCCTTGATCTCGTGCCGCATGAAAAACCAGCCGGTTTGCGTGTCGGAATGGTGACTCGCCTCGGTAATCCAGCCATTGTATGTCGACAGAAAATTACTCACCTTGGCGACAATTCCCACCCGGTCGGGGCAGGAAATCACAAGACGATAGGTATGCTCCATGAAAGCCTTTCCTTAACTGAAATCCGGGAAAGCAGGTGCGTCGGGGAATCACCGCCGACATTAACGGCAGGTTAACGGTACGCACCTATGAAAATGACCGGCTATCATAGCCTATCTGAACGCCAGAAACGAGGAATGGAGATATGGACAGAGGCCTCTACCAACGCACAATCAAAAACCTCGCCACGGGGCGCCCAGGCCGCCTTTCGATTGCGGCCGCCCTGGCCTTTTTCATCACCACCGCGCCGGCCTTCGGACAGGCCATTCTCGAGGGTGAGCGGTTTCACCCGGTTACCGCAACCCAGGGCATGGTTGCCACCAGCCACACACTGGCCACCGAGGTGGCTCTGGAAGTGCTGAAAAACGGCGGCAATGCAATCGATGCAGCCGTTACCGCCGGTTTTGCACTCGCTGTCACCCAGCCCCGTTCCGGCAACATTGGCGGTGGCGGTTTTATGCTGATTTCCAGGGGCGACGGATCAGATCCGGAAGCCATTGATTATCGCGAAAAAGCGCCAGCTGCCGCCACAGAAACCATGTTCCAGAACGAATCCGGCGAGGTGGTCAGGAACCGCAGTCGTTTTACCCACCTGGCCGCAGGGGTTCCGGGCACAGTTGCCGGCCTTGCACTGGCGCTGGAGCGGCACGGCACCATTACCCTCAAGCAGGCACTGGCGCCGGCCATCAAACTGGCCCAAGACGGTTTCGTAGTGCCCCAGCGTTTTACTGAAGGTCTGGAGCAGGCCCGGGAGAGACTCGAGCGATGGCCCGCCACCCGTGACACCTTTTATAAGGAAGACGGCAGCGCCTGGCAGCCCGGGGAACGCTTTCGACAGCCGGAACTGGCGGCAACACTCCAGCGCATTGCCGACAACGGCGTGAAAGGCTTTTACGAAGGCGAAACCGCCGATCTGATTGCCAGCGAAATGGAACGGAATGGCGGCCTCATCACGCACCAGGACCTGAAAGACTATCGCCCGGTTGTCCGGGCGCCGGTTCACGGCAACTATCGCGGGTACGATATTTTCTCGATGTCGCCGCCCTCCTCCGGTGGCACGCACATTGTCCAGATCCTGAATATCCTGGAAGGCTTCCCGATGGCCGAGTTTGGCCATAACTCCGCTGATGCGATTCATCACATGGCCGAAGCCATGAAACTGGCCTACGCGGACCGTTCAAAATACCTCGGCGACACGGATTATGTGGAGGTGCCGCTGGCGGGGTTAACCAGCAAAGGCTACGCAGAAGAACTGCGCAAAGGCATTGATCCAGACAGGGCACGACCGGCCAACGACATCAATCCCGGCCAGCCGGCTGCCTGGGAAAGCCCTGAAACCACCCATTTTTCCGTTGTGGATAAATGGGGCAACGCCGTGTCCAACACCTACACCATCAATTTCAGTTACGGGTCAGGCATTACGGTGGAAGGCGCTGGATTCCTGCTTAACAACGAAATGGACGACTTCAGTGCCAAGCCCGGTGTACCCAACGCCTATGGCCTGATCGGCGGCGAAGCCAACAAGGTCGAGCCAGGCAAACGCATGCTGAGCTCCATGTCGCCCACTATCGTTAAGAAGGATGGCAAGAACGTTCTGGTGACCGGCAGCCCCGGAGGCTCCCGGATCATTACCACCACCTTGCAGGTGATCCTCAATGTGATTGATCATGGAATGAACGTCCAGACCGCCGTGAGCGCGCCGCGCATGCACCACCAGTGGCTGCCGGATGAAATCCGGATCGAACAGGGCATCAGCCCCGACACCATCCGGCTTCTGCAGGAGCGGGGGCACACGGTGGTCGGTGGATCAGCCATGGGCGCCATCCAGAGCATCCTGATTGACGAAGACGGTGTTCTCAATGGTGGCGCGGACCCGAGAAGGAGCACTTCGTCGGCCATGGGCTATTAACGGGCAATTGACCAGGGTCACTGACCTGAATGGAGGCTTTATGTATCTTTCTGTACAACTGAGCTGCTATCCCCTGAAAGAGGAGTACAAGCAGCCAATCAAAGACCTGATCGCGCGCCTGGAGCAGACCGGACTGGAAGTCTACCCGGGGCGAATGAGCACCGAGATTTTCGGCGACTATGATGAGGTTATGGGCGTGCTCTCGGACACCATGAAATGGTCGTTCGAGACCTACGGCAAATCTGTCTTCGTGGCGAAGATCATGGAGGGCGACCGGAGACCGAAATGACAGCACCGAGCGGGCCAGACAACCAGCAACAGAAACCGGATCAGAACCAACAACCGGTCATTCAGAACCAGTATGCGTTCCTTTGGCTGAGCGCTGCCATCTTCCTGATGGTGCTCTGGCTGCAGGATGGCGGACAACCGCGGCTTCAGGACCTCGCCTACTCGGAATTCAAGACGGCTGTTGTGAACAATCAGGTGGCAGAAGTCACGTTGAAAGAAGAAGCCATTACCGGCTTGTTCACCGACAGCGGTGCAGCCGATTTCAGCTCTGACAGCCCACCCCACACCAGCACGCCCGGTTTCCATACCATCCGCCCGCCCATGGAAGACCCGTCGCTGCTCAACCTTCTTGAAGAGCACAGTGTCACCATTCGGGCCACGCCATCAGGTCTGCCCTGGTGGCAGGAAATGATTCGCGGCTTCCTGCCCTGGATCCTGCTGCTGGCGCTGATGTTCTGGTTCTGGGGTGCGGCGCAGAAACGCATGACACAGGGTGGCGGCCCGTTTGATTTTAGCCGCTCCAAGGCACGGCGGGCCCACAAGGAAACCTCTACCGCCACCCTGGATGACGTGGCCGGCATTGAATCCGCCAAGCGGGAAATTGCCGAGATCATCGATTTCCTGAAATCTCCCGAAAAATACCGGGCACTGGGTGCCGTCATGCCCAAGGGCGTGCTTCTGGTCGGCCCGCCGGGCACCGGCAAGACACTACTGGCCCGGGCCATCGCCGGCGAAGCCGAAGTGCCCTTCTACAGCATCAGCGCCTCGGAATTCATCGAGATGTTCGTGGGTGTCGGCGCCGCGCGGGTTCGGGACATGTTCAAGGAAGCCCGGAAAGACGCGCCGGCGCTGATTTTCATCGACGAACTGGATGCCATTGGCCGATCACGTGGTGCGGGCCTGGGTGGTGGCCATGATGAACGAGAGCAGACACTGAACCAGATCCTCACGGAAATGGACGGTTTCGAGGCTCACGAAAATGTTCTGGTACTGGCTGCCACCAACCGGCCGGACGTACTCGACAGTGCCCTGCTCCGCCCGGGCCGTTTTGACCGCAAGATCACTCTCGACCGCCCCCACAAGGAGGCCCGCGCGGCGATCCTGGCCGTTCACGTGCGAAAGGTCCCCCTGGCGAATGATGTCGACCTGGATCAACTGGCCGCACGCACCATCGGCTTTTCCGGGGCGGATCTCAAGAACCTCGTAAATGAAGCGGCGCTCACCGCAGCCCGCGAAAGCCTGCATGAGGTGAATGCCCATTGCTTTGATCTGGCCCGGGACAGAATTATTCTCGGTGAAGAACGGGATACCAAGCTGAACCCGCAGGAGCGTGAGGCCGTTGCCTACCACGAGTGTGGCCACGCCATCATGGCCTACTATATGCCGAACGCGGACCCGCTTACCAAGTTGACCATCATTCCTCACGGCATGGCCATGGGAGTGACGGAACAAACCCCCCGGGAAGATCACTACACCTACACCGAAAGCTACCTGAAGGATCGCATCAAGGTGATGCTTGGCGGTCGCTGCTCGGAAAAGCTGATCTACGGAGAAGTCAGTACCGGCGCCCAGAACGACCTCAAGGAGGCCACCGCGCTGATACGCAAGATGATCGGCCAGTGGGGCATGAGCGAAAAGATCGGCCCGCTGGGCCTGAACATCGGCGAGGAACATGTTTTCCTGGGCCGGGAGATGGGCATGCCGAGGGAGTTCAGCGAAAAGATGGCTGAAATGATTGACGAGGAAATCCAGTCCCAGCTCCTGGCCCTCGAGAAGGCAACCCTCGACTTCCTGACCGAGCACCGAAACCAGTTGGACGCATTGGCCAAAGCCGTGCTGAAACAGGAAACGCTGTCAGCAGAGGACGTCGAGGAAATCCTGCGCAAGGAAGATGCACGGAAGATTGCCTGATACTCAAGTCATGGCCTAGATCACCAGGTCATGACTGAACAGGGTAATACAGAACCCAAGGACCGCTCCCAGAGGTGGCCCCCAATGCCGGTCAAGCCTCGACTGAGGAGCGATGTCCTGGAAAATCAGGTACAGAATACCCCCGGAAGCCATCAGCATCAGTGAGCCCAGTAATACGGGGCGCTCCGACAAGAAGAAATAGCCAAACAGGCCGGCCACCGGACCTGTGATCACCAGGCTACTCATAAAGACCAGCGTCTTTCGGGAGCTGTGGCCTTTCAGGTAAAGCAACTCCCGATAGGCGTTGAACCCTTCCGGCAAGTTCTGCAAGGCAATGAGTAACGCCATGAGCAGCGCAATCTCGGTGTTCACCACGGCGAGCCCGCCCAGCGCGGCAGCTTCCGGAATAAAATCCAGCATCACACCCAGGAGCTGCGGAGATTCACGGCGTTTCAAACCGAGAACCCGCTCTATCAGGAAGAATATGAGCCCGCCCGCAAGAATAGCCGGAATCGCAAGAAGGGATCCTCCCATGCTGGATCGGCCTTCCGGAATAAAAACCACAGCGATCGCGCCAAGCAGGATGCCGCCACCGAGCGCGATCACGAAATGGCGAAACTCCTGCTCCAGCCAATTGGGTCGGATCCGTTCAAAGCTGGCGAGCAGTCCGCCCAGTGGAATGCAGGCGCCGGCAAGGACGGTCAGTCCAACAATGGAGAGAACATCTATAAACATCAGCTAATCAAGACCTATGGAGCAACCGATGGGATTCAGGGCGTGACCGTGACGGGAAGGTTCAGGGCCACCAACAATCGCTCTGCGCCGGGCTCCTGGAGCAGTGTGCATTCTCGGCTTAGCACCAGCTCTACCGCCCTTTCCTGTCGTAGAATTCCGGCCACAACAGCCGGATCCGTTGATGGCAGAGACCTTACACGAAGCTCCGATTCCTGAATACCCAGGTCCTGCGCGACGCCTTTAAGATCGTCGGCTGAGACCGTCGAGTCAGCGCCCAACAGTAGTGTCACGGGCCGGTGGGAATGACGAACCACCTCAGCGGTTGCCTGGACAGCTCGGCCGTTAGCGCCATGATGGTCATTGAGAAACACCACAACCCTGCCCAAAGGTTCGGCCCGACTTTCACACCAGAGCAAGACCCTTCCCCGGGAACGACGAACCAGCCCTTTTGCCGTCGAGCCCAAGCGCGCACCGGGCTCGGAGGACCAACCAACGCGGCCCAGCACCAGAAGATCCTGAGGGCCGGCGAGCGCCAGCACCTCATCAATCACATGGCCCCGGGCGACACTCAAGGATTGCCTGCCACCGTATGACGCGACGGCACCGGCAAGAGCACGGCGGGCCTCGCTCGCCAACCTTTGCATTCGCTGTTCAACGTCGCCAGCAGCCAGGGGGCGGCTGATACCGGACGAACCGCCCACTTCGCGGGCAAAACCATAGCCGGCGCTTCGCAGCTGATTCAGCTCCTCAACAAACACACCGAGCACATCGGCACCGGTATTCGCGGCAATCCCGACCGCAGCCTGCAAGGCGGCGTAACTCATCCTGGAACCATCGAGAAGTACCAGTACACGACCGGTTGTGGTGCCGGGATCAGCCTGGTCTGCTGGCCTATCAGTCACGATCCTTGCCTCCGCTGCTGTTCGCTTCTCCGTTCTCGTCCCGTTTCTTGCTGGCCTCCGCGAACTTCTCCAGGCGTTCGGCAACCCGGTGATTGAAGCTGTTCTCGGGGAACTCGCCATTACTATCCGGTTCTCCGGGCTCAAGACCGGTTAGCAGCTCAATTGCCTCATTGATGCTTGAAATCGGATAGATCCGGAACCGGTCTTCAGCGATCGCCTGCCTCACATCGGCTCTCAGCATGAGGTGCTCAACATTGCTTGCAGGCAGCAAAACGCCCTGCCCGCGAACGTCGCCGGCCTCTTTGCAGACATCGAAAAAGCCCTCAATCTTCTCGTTCACTCCGCCCACGGCCTGAACTTCACCATGCTGGTTCATCGACCCCGTGACCGCGAAGGCCTGCTTGATTGGCACCCGGGAAATGGCTGAAAGCAGCACGCAGGTTTCCGCTACCGACGCGGAATCGCCCTCAACACCACCGTAGGATTGCTCGAAGGCGAGACTCGCGGACAGGGACAGTTCGCCGTCGCCAGCGTACCGGCTCGCCAGGAAGCGGGAAAGAATCATCACGGCCTTGCTGTGAATGGGGCCGCCGAGTTTGGCCTCACGCTCGATATCCACCACCTGCCCTTTACCGGGACGGGCCGTGGCGGTAATCCGGGTAGGCTGCCCGAACATCGACGCCCCAAGCCTGAGCACCGAAAGACCATTTACCTGAGCTACCTCATCGCCAGTAGTGGCTATCATCACCACACCCCGGCTGATTTGCTCACGGCTTCGTTCCCGGACCCGGCTGGCCCGGTATTCCCGTTCATCAATTGCCTGCTGGAGATGGCTGGCTTCAACCGTATCGGCCCCGGCCTGTCCCGCCCAGTGGTCTGCCTCGCTCAGAATATCGCGCAGCACCCGGTCGTGGGCGGTCAGTTTGCGCTGGTCTGCTGCCAGCCGGCTGGCATGTTCAATCAGCCGGGCCACGGCGCTTCGCTCCAGCGGTCGCATTTTCAGGCCCCGGGCCATGGTGGCGATCATGCGCGCGTAGAGTTCATAGCATTCTTCATTGCGGTCCAGGTCGTCCTCGAAATCCGCTTCTACTTTGAACAGGTCCAGAAAGTCCGGATCATAGTGGGACAGCAGGTAATAGAGCATCCGGTCCCCGAGCAGAACCACCTTGACCGACACCGGAATGGGCTCCGGCTGCAGGCTGACGGTACTCACCAACCCGTAAAGCCGCTCCAGTGACTCGATTCGAACCTCACCGGAGGACAGGATCCGCTTCAGGCTTTCCCACGCCATCGGCTGTGTCAGTACCCTGCGCGCATCAATGATCAGATAGCCGCCACTGGCCCGGTGCATGGAACCGCCACGAATCAGCGTGAAATCGGTATAGAGATTACCCTGCCGGGCCCGATGTTCAATCTGCCCCGCAAGATGCTGATGGTTGGGCAGGTCCTCGTAGATAACGGGCGCGCCGGCCGTCTCGGCATTATCGACCAGCAAATTGACCTTGTACCTTGCCAACAGGCCCGCCGGAGGCCCGTTATCGGTATCCTGAAAGGCCTCGGCGTGCTCAACCACATCCTCGCGAACGGCATCCAGGTACTCGACGATATCCTGCAGGTGGGACCATTTTTCCCTCAACTCCCCAATCGGACCGCCCAGGGTCAGCTGCACCATTTCTTCATTCAGGGCATGGACTCTTTCCCTGACCTCCTTCCGCATCCTGGGTATCTGCTGGATGGTTTGCTGAAGCTTTTTCTGAAGCTCCTCAACCTTGGATTCGACCAGCGCTTTCTCCTCGTCCGAGAAGTTCTTGTATTCCTCCGGGTCGATCACCTCGCCCTTGCGCATCGGGGCAAAGGTAAAGCCGGCCGGCGTGGTGATCATGGCAATGTTGTTCCGGCTCGCCTCTTCCTGGATATCAAACAGGCCCTGATGCTGACGCTTGGCCATTTCTTCCTGGAGTTCCTGCAACCTGGCCTGGTATTCCTCGCTTTCGAAGGCAGCAGGGATTGCTGTTCGGAGCTCCTCTGCCAGTTCATTCATGTGTTTCTTGAATTGCCGCCCTTCACCGGCCGGCAGTCGAATGGCGCGTGGCCGCTCTGAAAACTGGAAGTTGTAGACATGGCACCAATCCGGCGGGACCGGCTGGCTTGCCGCATGCAGGCAAAGAAAGCGTTCGACCAGCTCGTGCTTGCCGGCACCGGAGGGTCCGAGAACAAAGAGATTGAAACCGTCTGCCTGAATACCGGCACCAAATTCCAGCGCCCGCAGTACCCGGTCCTGACCATACGGACGCTCGAGGTCCTGCAGGTCTTCGGTGGTCTGGAAATCCAGCTTGTCTTCCGGGCAACCGTGATAGACCTGGTTTTCGGTCAATGGCGCGGGTAGTGACATTACATCCTCCTGATCGTGTCGGCATTACCTGGGCACAACTATTCGAGACGCTTCTTGAACCTGAGTGACGCAACGAGCAGGCCGCCAAGGGTGAACAGCGCCAGCCAGTAGACATCCGACGCCATATTCGTTACCTCAACGTCCCTCAGAACCACTCCGCGAACCAGGTGCATGAAATGCGTCGCGGGCAGTGCCTCTGCAATATACTGGGCTGCGACAGGCATGCCCTCATAGGGAAATACGAACCCCGACAACAGAATCGAGGGCATCAGAACAAACACCGTCATCTGCATTGACTGTAGCTGGTTCCGGGCAATCGTTGAAATGACCAGCCCAAGCGTCAGGCTTGCGGTGATGAACAGGAAGGTGACGCCTGCGAGCTGGGCCAACCCGCCTTCTACCGGAACATGGAACAACACCCGGCCCAGCCCCAGGATGATGCTGACCTGAATCACGCCAATAAAAATGTACGGAATGATCTTCCCGATCATCAGTTCAATCGGTCGCACCGGCGTCGATATCAACATTTCCATGTTGCCCCTCTCCCGCTCGCGGACGATTGCGGCAGAGGTAAACATGATCATGGTCATGGTCAGAATGATCGCGACCAGACCCGGCACAATATTGACGACTGTGCGTTGCTCGGGGTTATAGAGCAGCGTCACTTCAAAGGTGGGTGTAACGCGATTGACAGGACGGTCCAGCAATTCGGCCAGCGGCATGCCACGCAGACTCTTGATGGCAGAGGCAATGATCGTATCGGAGCCATCGGCAATCCATTGGGCGATGGGTTGGCTGGTTTCTTCATCGGTGGCAGGGGGCGAACCAAAGCCCAATGATTGGTGCCGCGCCAAGCGGTTATCAACATCTTCAGGGATGATGAGGACGGCCCTGACTTCAGCACTGGCAATGGCCGCCTGCGCTTTCTCTACGCTCTCAAAGTAGGATCTGATCTCAACCACTTGCGTGGCTTTCACAATCTGCACGATCTCCCGACTCAGGCCGCTCTGGCTGAAATCGACAATGCCTACCGGGATATGGCGGATGTTCGTATTGATGGCATAGCCGAATAGCAACAGCTGGAGCAGCGGAATCATAACGATCATGCCGAACGTCATCCGGTCCCGCCGGAGCTGAATCAACTCCTTGCCAAAAATGGCTCGGATGCGTCGGAGGCTGTTCATTGTCGGCCTCTTCCCGTACTGGTTACGAAAACATCCTCCAGGCTTGGGCGCACCTCGGTAAGACTGTCCCCTGTTCCGATAAAAGGTTGCCCCGAAAGATACGCAACCGGACTGCTAACCCGGTTCTTCACCAGCACTCGAAGCCGCGCGCCAAGTTGCGCTGCGGATATCACGTCTGGCAACTCAAGAAGCCGATGCTTTAACACGCGGAGATTTGCAGAACTGACCTCAACAACCCTGGCGCCCATGTTCTTCATCAACTCATCCGGTGCACCATCGGCTCGCTTGATCCCCGTCTCGAGAATGGCCAACTTGTGGCAACGCTCCGCCTCGTCCATGTAATGGGTTGAGACCATGATCGTCGTTCCGGCATCACTGAGATCAAACAACTGCTCCCAGAAGTCCCGGCGACTCTGGGGATCCACCGCCGAAGTGGGTTCATCCAGGAACAGCAGATCTGGCTTGTGCAGTGTTGCCGCAGCAAGGCTGAGGCGTTGGCGCTGCCCGCCGCTCATGCTTCCTGCCAACTGATGCCGGCTGTCACGCAGCCCATAGATAACAAGCAGATCCTCAACCCTTGAGCGCAGCTGGTTCGCAGACAAGCTGTAAATGCTGGCGATAAACCGGAGATTTTCCTGAACGGTCAAATCATCATACAGGGAGAATTTCTGGGTCATGTACCCGATCCGCCGCCTGAGTTTCTCGGCACCGGCTGGCAAGCCATAACCAAGCACCTCCGCGGTTCCGGAGCTTGGCTTTAACAGACCGATCAACATTCGGATGGCCGTGGTCTTGCCACTGCCGTTTGGCCCCAGAAAACCATAAATGCGGCCTCGCTCGACCTCCAGATCCAGCGACTGAACAGCCCTGGTATCGCCGAAATTCCGGCTAAGCCCTTCCGCGCGGATGACCCATTCACTCATGGCAACTCAACCTGGGCCGGCACTCCGTTCGGTAAAGCAGCCTCTGCCTCAGGAAGCTGGACCTCTGCCCGGTACATCAGCCGCGCACGTTCTTCCTGATTAAGCGCAAAGTAAGGCGTGAATGCAGGCTCCGTGGCAATCCAACGCAAACGGCCCTTTATGGTTCGGCCAAGACCATCCACACGCACAGTCAGCTCGTCACCAATCGCCAGCTTTACCCGATAGGGCTCTGGCACATAAACCCTGGCAAACGGCGCCTTGCCGGCCAGAACAATCGCCAGAGGGCTGCCTGCGGTTACTCGCTCCCCCAGATTCCAGGGAAGGTTGTCGAGAATACCATCCCGTGTCGCGACAACGGTCAGATCGGCGAGGTGTTTTTTTTCACGGGCGAGCATCGCGCTTGCCGCATCCACTCTGGACTCGGCCGCTCTCAAATCCTCTTCACGAGCGCCATTGGTTAATTCCAGCAAGGCTTCCTGCGCATTGAGCAGCTTCGCATGATTGGCGTCGCGCAAGGCGATCGCCTTGTCCAGGTCGGCCTGACTGGCCAGATTCTGATTCCTGAGGTTGAGGATGCGTGAATAATTGGCCTCACTCTCGATGAGTTCCGCCCGGGCCCCGGCCACATTCGCTCTCGCTGCCGCCACTTCCTCCGGTCGTGCTCCGTGTCGGAGTTTTTCAAGATTGGCGACGGCCTCTGACAACTGGGCTGAGGCCCGGTCAACCTCCGCCCGCTGCAGCGTATCGTCGAGTTTTACCAACACACTCCCTTTTTCAACCGGCGAGCCGGGCGGGACAGGGAGCTCAACAACAACTTCACTGGCGGTTGCGGTATGGGCAATTCGATCCCGCTCAAGCGTCCCCAGAGCCAGATTGCCGGAACTCCCATCGCAGGCTGCCATAGCCAGAAAAGACAGAACCAATGCAAGGCGTATCACGTTACTTACCCTCTTTTGCGATGGGCGAGTCATCGCAGCGGCTCCCGGCTTCGATCCGGCATGGCGATGAGAGCCAGCACGGCAATGAAGGCGGTTACTGCCAGATACATGGCCGGTGCCGTCACAACACCGGTTGTTGCAATCAACGACGTGGCAATCATCGGTGTGAGTCCGCCGAATACACCCAGGCCAAGATTGAAGGCTACAGAATAGCCGGATAAACGGTCGCTCTCCGGAAACATCTCCACAAACAGTGCGGGTGCGGAGCCCAATGGAATGGCCAGCAGCAAGAACACCAGAGCGTGTGCCAATACCACCACATACAGTGAACCGCCGGAGCTTAGCATCCAGGCATGAAGCGGCCAGGCGACCACGGTAAGCAGAAACAAAGAGATGGCTATCCAGCTCCTTCGACGAAGCCATCGATCACCCACGATCGCAAACAGCGGCATCGCCGGGATGACAAGCAGCATCATGCCCGTGTTGATCAACAAAGCTGTTCCGCGAGACAGCAGTTCCTGGGCCGAGAGCCATTCCGGCAGATAAACAAACACAATGTAGTAGCACGTCCCGTAACTTGAAGCGAAGGCCAGTGCAAGAAGGGTTTCCCGCCGATTGGTTGTAAACGCCTGCAGAAGCGGCGATGTTTCGTCGCGATTCTCATGGTGCTGACTGAATCGCTCTGAGTTGTGCAGGTTCCGGCGAATCGCGATGGCGGCAATGCCCAGAATGGCGCCTCCAAGAAACGGCAGGCGCCAGCCCCAGTCACTCAATGTTTGTTCATCCAGGGTATTGGTTACCAGTGCCGCCGCAGCAACGCCCAGCAAAGAGCCCGTCATCGAGCCGATGTTGGCCCAACTGCCCGTCAGACCTCGTTTACCATCGGGAGCCGTCTCAACCAGGTAGGTCGCCGAGGATGAAAATTCGCCGCCAACAGAAAGGCCTTGAAGCAATCGGATCAGAACCAGCAAGACTGGAGCGAGTAAGCCGGCCTGCTGATAGGAGGGAAGCATCCCGAGCAGCAGGGTCGGCAATGCCATCAGCATTACAGAGATTTGCATGGTACGAGCACGCCCGTACCGGTCCCCAAACCAGCCGAAAACCGCCGCCCCCAGGGGCCGCATGATGAAGCCGGCAGCAAATATGCCGTAGGTGCCGATAAGCGCTGCCGTTGGATTGGCAGACGAAAAGAAAACCGGAGCAATAACTCCGGCCAGATAGCCATAAACGGCAAAGTCGTACCACTCCACGACATTACCGATAAAACCCGCCATGATGCGGTGTCGAAGTTCTGGAGAAGGAGGCGTTGGCGAACTTTCGGTCATGTCCAGTTCATCCCGGTTTTACCCCTGCCTTGAGGGAAATGATGGCAGCAAACTCTCTGATGCAGAGAATTATAGGCAAGGGACAGAATCCAGAGATGATCTGGGGCAAGTACCCGGCTCATCAATCACCGGGTAGTTGCCATCAGGTCTACCAGACGAGCGTCTTGGGCTCCTGTGAGTGTTCGCAGAACAGATGCCCCACATCCGGCACGGCGAAGCAGCGGTCACCCCGCTGGGGCTGACGGGCGTTGAACTCGGTATGGCTGATGCCAACTTCCCAAAGCTCCTCGCACTCCCAGCCATCGGGTTTGAGTTCGATGCGTACTTCCGCACCGATCAGGTTGATGGCCTCGATCCGGAAAGGCAGATGGGCATCGTCACTGGCCGACTGGGTGAGGCGCACTTCGTGGGGCCTCAGGTAGAGCTGCGCGTCATCGTTTTCACAGCCTTCGGGCAGTCGAATCCAGGCGTCACCCTGGCGCATGACACCATCGCGGATCTTGCCAGACAGCACATTCACCTGCCCCAGAAACTCGAATACAAACCGGCTGTCCGGGCGACCATAGAGCTCCAGGGGTGTATCAACCTGCTCAATCCGGCCATTGCTCATCACAACCACCTGATCGGAGAGCTCCAGGGCCTCCTCCTGATCGTGGGTCACGAACACACTGGTGAAATGCAGCTCATCGTGGAGGCTGCGCAGCCAGCGGCGAAGGTCTTTTCGCACTTTGGCATCAAGCGCCCCGAAGGGCTCATCCAGTAAAAGAATCTCCGGGCGCATGGCCATGGCCCGCGCCAGGGCGATGCGTTGCTTCTGCCCACCTGAAAGCTGCGCGGGGTAACGGTCGGCCAGGTGTTCCAGCTGAACCATTTCCAGCAGGTCTTTTACCCGCTTGCGGATTTCCGGCTTGCCGGGACGCTCCTTGCGCGGAAGCACATTGAGGCCAAAGGCCACGTTCTCGGCCACTGTCATGTGACGAAACAACGCATAGTGCTGGAACACAAACCCCACACGCCGGTCCCGCACATGCAGATCGGTCACATCCTTGCCGCTGAACCGGATTCTGCCCTCTTCGGGAGTTTCCAGGCCGGCAATGATCCGCAGCAGCGTGGTCTTGCCCGAACCGGAAGGGCCCAGCAACGCCGTGAGCTGGCCATCCGGAATGGTCAGATTGATGTCATGCAGGGCCTGGAACTTGTCGAAAAACTTGTTGATACCCTGTATCTCGATGCTCATTGGAAACCCTTAGTTACGACTCTGACGCCATTCAACGATGGCCTTGACGACAAGCGTGATCAGCGCAATGCCTGCAAGCAGCGAAGAAGCTGCAAAGGCGCCCACGGTGTTGTAATCCTGGTAAAGCAGCTCTACCTGCAACGGCAGCGTATTGGTCTCGCCCCGGATGTTGCCGGAGACCACCGACACGGCACCGAACTCGCCTACAGCCCGGGCGTTGGTGAGGATCACGCCGTAAAGGAGCGCCCAGCGGATATTCGGGAGGGTCACGCGTCGGAACAGCTGCCAGCCGGACGCGCCCAGCACCACACCGGCCTCTTCCTCTTCCCGACCCTGTTGTTGCATCAGCGGAATCAGCTCCCTGGCCACAAACGGACAGGTCACAAACACGGTTACCATCACGATGCCGGGCCAGGAGAACATCAGTTGAATGTCGTACTCACCGAGCCACCGCCCCACCCAGCCATTGCTACCGTAGAGCAGCAGGAAAAGCAGGCCGGCAACCACCGGAGATACGGCAAACGGAATATCAATCAATGTGGTGAGCAACTTGCGCCCGGGGAACCGGAAGCGGGTCACCAGCCAGGCCAGGAACACGCCGAACACCATATTCAACGGGACCGTAAGCAGCGCAACCACGAGCGTCAGGCCAATAGCATGAAGCGTGTACTCGTTGAGAATATTGCTGACGTAACCGACCCAGCCCTCGGCAAACGCTTGCACAAAAATCAGCACCAGGGGCATAAACAGCAGAAGCACCGTCAGGCCGACGGCGATTCCGATCAGAGTGCGACGAACCAGAGGGCTGTCGCCAACGCGGCGATGTTTGCGCGCAGCCATACCCTAACCTCCGTGCAGGCGCTTGAGATAGCGCCCCTGCCAGACGTTGATCGCCAGGAGCAGCAACAGCGATACCGTCATCACCACTGCGGCAATGGCACTGGCCGCCGGAAAATCGTATTCCTCCAGACGAACAAAGATCATCAAACTGATCACTTCACTGATGTAGGGTGAGTTGCCGGCAATAAAAATAACCGCGCCGTATTCCCCAAGGCTGCGGGCAAACGAAAGCGCACCCCCGGTCACCACAGCCGGCCAGAGTGTCGGGAACAGGATCTTCCGAAAGACCGTCATGTCGGAAGCACCGAGGCTCATGGCCGCTTCTTCATCCTCCGGCGCCATTTCCTCCAGTACCGGCTGAACCGTGCGCACCACAAACGGCACACTGGTAAAGGCCATCGCCACCACAATACCCAGCGGTGTGAATGCCACTTCAATACCCAGGTCCGCGAGATACTGCCCATACCAGCCATTCTCGGCAAACAGGGTTGCCAGCGTGATGCCGGCCACGGCGGTTGGCAGCGCGAACGGCAGATCCATGATCGCATCCAGCAGCCGCTTCCCGGGAAACTCGTAACGCACCAGCACCCAGGCCATCAGCAGGCCGAACACGCAGTTGAACAGGGAAGCTGCCAGGGCTGCCAGCGCGGTGACTTTATAGGACGCAACCACCCGCGGATCGGTGATCACAAACCAGAACTGCTCCCACCCCATGCCGGCGGCACGAATGAACAGGCCGCTGATGGGCAGAAGCAGCACCAGGCTGATAAAGAAAAGCGAAATGCCGAGGCTCAGTCCGAACCCCGGCAAAACGCGTTTGGTGGCGGGAGCGCTCAGCCGCTTTGACGGGCGCTCCGAAACGTCGGTGGTGGCCATGAATCAGCTGCGCATCCCTTAGCGGCGACGCTGCAACTGGTCCAGTTTGCCGCCACTGGCAAAGTGGGTCTCCATGGCATTTTCCCAGCTGCCGGCGATGTCCTGAATCGGCATCAGCTTCAGTTCGGGGAACTTGTCAGCCACTTCCGCTTTCACGGTTTCGTTGTGCACCCGGTAGTTGAATCCAGCCAGCATGCGCTGGGCTTCTTCGGAGTACAGATGCTTCAAGTAGGCCTGAGCCAGTTCTTCGGTGCCCTTCTTCTCGATGTTCTTGTCGATCCAGGTCACCGGGAACTCGGCCAGGAAACTCACTTTCGGGACCACAACCTGGAAATTCTTGTCCGGGTTCAGGGCCGGAATGTTGTTCACTTCGGATTCGAAGGTCAGCAGCACATCACCCAGGCCCCGTTCCACAAACGTGGTGGTGGCACCACGACCGCCGGAGTCGAATACCTTAACCTGGCCCAGCAGGTCGCTGAGGAAAGCATCAATCTTCTCCTGGTCGTCACCGAACTTGTCCTGGGCAAAACCCAGCGCCGCCAGGTAGGTATAGCGGCCGTTACCGGAGGTTTTCGGGTTCGGCATGATCAGTTCGACATCTTCGCGGATCAGATCATCCCAGTTCTGGATATTCTTGGGGTTACCCTCGCGCACCAGGAACGCCATGGTGGAATAGTACGGAGAGCTGTTATTTGGCAGGCGTGATGCCCAGTCCTCGGGAATCAGATTGCCGCGTTCGGCCAGAATGTTTACGTCGGTGACCTGGTTGTAGGTAACCACATCCGCACCCAGCCCCTGCAGGATGGCGCGCGCTTGCTTGGAAGAGCCAGCGTGTGACTGCTGGATATCGACGGTTTCGCCGGTTTTTTCTTTCCAATAGTCCTGGAAAAGAACGTTGTATTCGGCAAACAGCTCGCGGGCAATGTCGTAGGATGAGTTCAGAAGCTCACGCTCCTGGGCAGAAGCCGGCCCTGTCAGCGAGAACGCCAGCGCCAGCGCACTGAACCACAGGCCCTTACGGGCTTTGGAACCAGAAAAAATCGAATTCGGCATAGTCGGCAGAGCTCCCAGTTAACTCGGAATCTTTATATACGCCAGAGGAATAGGTCGGCGCTTTCTTAGAACGCAAAGATAAGGTAGGAGTCTATGAACAACAATGCCCTGACTAGATAATTTCCGACTGGTTTAAAAGCGTTTGGTTATAACGCCTGGGAGTAACCAGCCTTGAATTGAACCATCACGACCACAGGTAAAGAGAATAGAGCCTGGGTATGCATTAACCGGAGCAGACACAGATGACGCAAACATTAGCTTTTATCGGACTTGGCATCATGGGTTCGCGTATGGCAGCGAACCTTCTGGACAAGGGCGACGTCAACCTGATCGTCTTCAACCGATCGACTGAAGCCGAAAAATCTCTGAAAGATAAAGGCGCAAAAGTCGCCGATTCGGCGGCCGACGCCGTTCGGCAGGCGGATGTGGTCTTCTCAATGCTCGCCTCTCCTCCCGTTGTTCAGGACATGGCCCTCGGCGAGGATGGATTTGTCAGCGCCATGGCGGAGAATGCCCTCTGGGTGGATTGCTCCACTGTGAACCCATCGTTCACCGAGTACGCCGGAGAAGTCGCCAGAGCTCAAGGCATTCGGTTCATGGATGCCCCGGTTGCCGGCACCCGTGAGCCGGCTGCAAGCGGCGAACTGACCTTCCTGGTTGGCGCCGACGACGAGGACTTTCAATCGGTAGAGCCGCTCCTTCAAACCATGGGCAAGAAAATTGTGCACGTGGGCCAGGTCGGTCGCGGAACCGCCTTCAAAATGCTGGTGAATGCCATGCTGGCGCAGTCCATGCTCGCCTTTGCCGAGACCACTTTGTTGGGCGAGAAACTGGGGTTCTCAAGAGATTTCCTGATGGACACACTGCCAAACTTACCTGTGACTCCGCCCTTTATCGGCGGCAAGGCCGAGCTGATCCGCAATGGGGACTTTGACGCCCAGTTCCCGCTCGAGCTGATGCACAAGGACCTGCACTTGTTGGAGCAAACGGCCTACGAAGTGGGTCAGCCGCTGTATCTGGCCAACCTGGCCAAAGAAGTCTACGGCAGTGCCAGCAGTAGTGGCTGGGGCCGCAAGGATTTTGCGTCGGTGTTTGAGTTTCTCAACCGGCACTGACTCGGCAGTTAACGTTGGCGCACATCTTCCACTACTATCAAGATAAGTGGGTGCGAGGATGACGTTGACGTGGGACTGTCGATCAAGACAACAGAGTTTGCGCCGGAAGAGTTTGAACGTTTTGCCGCCAAGGTCAGGACGGATCTTAAAGCACTTACTCGTCTTCTGAACCGGCCCGGCTTTGGCGAAGGCGCAAGCTCTATCGGAGCGGAGGTAGAGTTCTACATCGTAAACCCGGACCTGCGCGTTCAACCCATCAACACGGAAATCGCCGCCCGCGTTCAGGACCCTCAACTGACGGTTGAGCTTAACCGCTTCAATCTCGAATACAATCTCAGCCCCCAGGCTTTCAAGGGCTCTCCCTTCGCCAGAACAGAGCAGGAGTTGCTCTCTGCGATCCAACGGATCAACCAGCACGCCGCATCACTGGATGGAGAACTGGTGCCGATCGGCATTCTGCCCACGCTTCGCCAGTCTGATATGGGTGCGAAGGCAATGACAGACGAGCCCCGCTATCATGCGTTATCCAAAGCGCTGATCCAGCAACGGGGAGAGCCATTCAGCATCCATATTGGTGGCAACGACGTTATCAATCTGGAAGCTGACGACGTCTACATGGAAGGAGCAAACACCTCCTTCCAGCTTCACTGGCGGGTGCCCGCACACCGTTTTGCCGATTACTTCAATGCGGTCCAACTGGTCACGCCGGTTGTCCTCGCTCTGGCCAGCAACTCACCCAGCCTGTTTGGCCACCACCTGTGGGACGAAACCCGCATTGCCCTGTTCAAGCAATCCATCGACAGCCGATCGCCCAACCATAAAACCTGGCGCCATCCGCCACGGGTATACTACGGCAATGGCTGGACACGCAGCGCCTGGGAACTCTTTGCCGCCTCGGCATCGCTCTATCCGCCCATCATTCCACTGATGTCGGAGGAAGACCCGATGGCGGTGATTGATCGCGGTGATGTGCCGAAACTGGCTGAACTGCGACTGCACCAGGGAACCACCTGGCCCTGGAACCGTGCCATCTACGACCATACCGAAGGCGGCCACCTGCGCATCGAGATTCGCTCAATGCCCGCAGGCCCTACGGCTGCTGATATGTGTGCGAACGGGCTGTTCATAATTGGCGCTGCGCTGGCAGTCCTTGATGATATTCATCATCTGACGTCGATACTTCCCTTCCATTACACGGAGCACAACTTCTACCGCGCCGCGAAATATGGCGTTGGCGCAGAAATCATATGGCCACACAAGAATCAGGTTCAGTTGCAGGATACGCCCCTGTTAACCGTGGCCCGGGATCTGCTACCCCGCGCCCGGGACGCACTGGCACAAACAGCCGTGGACGAGTCAGAAATTCACCGCTTGCTGGGAATTATCGAAGGCCGCATTGAAACCGCCATGTCGGGCGCCCGGTGGCAACGCCAAATCACCGAATCCCTGTTCAAATCCCTGAGCCCCGATGAGGCCTTCCAGACCATGCTCTCCCTGTACATAGCCAACCAGAAGACAAATACGCCGCTCCATGAATGGACATTGTCGCCGTGAGTAACTCGAACGTCCTCGATTATTTGAATGATCCCTCCCCCCGGACCCTGGGCCGCTCCGCCCTTGAGTGGTTGGACCAGCTACAAAAGCCCACGATTATTCGTGTTGCTGGTCGTGATCGCTCCCGGACCCGAGCCATGGCAACGCTGCTTCACGGCAATGAGCCTTCTGGCCTGCTTGCGCTTCATCGATGGCTGCTCGAACAGCACACCCCGGCAGTTAACATGCTGTTTCTTCTGGGCGGTATCTACCCTGCGAAGATTCCTCCCACACTCTCATGGCGACAGCTTCCTGACGGACGTGACCTCAACCGATGTTTCAAGGAACCGTTCGAGGGAGAAGAAGGGGCGATTGCCAGGGCCATGCTGGTAGAGCTCCATAACGCGAAGCCCGAATGCCTGCTGGATGTTCACAACACCTCAGGTTCAGGCCCTGCGTTCGCCGTGTCCATCACCAATGACGCGGCGCATCAGGCACTGACATCGCTCTTTACCGACCGCCTGATCATAACGGATCTACGCCTGGGGGCGCTGATGGAATATTCCGAGCAGGAGGTGCCCACAGTAACCATCGAGTGTGGTGGTTCCCAGGACGAACAGGCACATGAACTGGCCTATGAGGGACTCGTCCGGTATTGCTCAAGGCCAGATGTGTTGTCACTGGAAAAAGCGGACTGGGACGTCACCGTACTGCGCAATCCGATCCGGGTGGAACTGGCGCCTGAAGCAACCATAGAATACCGCCTCGAGCCCACCGGCCACGCCGACCTGACCTTCCCCCCCGACATTGAACATCGTAATTTCGGAATCGTGTCTCCGGATGAGCCCCTGGGGTGGGTTGGCAAAAAAGGCCTCGGCATACTCACCGCGATCGGCCACAACCGAAAAGAGAACATGACACAGGTACTTCAGGTCAGGGATGGGAAGATCTACCCCGCCCAGGCCCTCAGGACCTTTATGATTACCACCAACCCGGTTATTGCGAAGAGTGACTGCCTGTTTTATGCGGTCAAGGCAACGGGGGAGCCTATTTTTTGACGCCAAGCGAAGCGGCGGCTCGTCACGGACTTCCGTCTTACGCGAATTGATATGTGATTCTCGGTGCGGTCGATGGATCTACCAATATTGAGGATCGTTGAATGCCTCAACGCAACACGCCTGCCCCAGTGGGAGCTTAATACTGCCGCCATCCAACGACTGCCCCAGCCACCCCTCTGGATGGGTTAATTTAAATGGCGCTTCCGCAACCTCTTGAGGTACGTGCTCGAAACCCACTTTTGAATAGTAGTTCGGATCACCGTAGGTAAAAATGAGTTCGACACCCCGTTCACGCAAGTGGTCAATGCCAAAGTTAATCAGTTTTTGACCAACGCCTTTCCCCTGATGGTCTATATCAACGGCTACCGGTGACAACATGAAAGCGTTTACGCGGGAGCCGAACGACAATCTCGTGAAAAAGGTACAGCCGACTATCTGCCCTTGCTCGGTAGCGATGAACCCGAAAATGTCATCGGTTTCGGCCCCATTCATCAACTCATGCACCAGATGCCCAATCAGCTTTCCCTCGGACTCACCTTCTGAATCAGAGAATGTCCGGGTAAACAGGGCCTCGATTTCCTGACGATCAGACTGGCTATACTTCGAGAATTTCATGGCTTGGGAATCCTATGGAGACCGACTAAGAACAGCTCGTATTTACAGATAATGCCAAGGTAACCGCTACCGGAACACCAGCGGAGGGAAGCACAAGCGGTATGCTTTTCGTGTCCGGTTGATCGACTGTTTAACTACCTTCACTCCTTGACCAAACATGCCGGTTAAAATAAGCCGGGCAAAAGATGGCAATCACAATGGTCATCAACGTTGCAATTGTCTCCAACCAATCGTCGATAGAATCATAGGTTGCACAAACCCAACTGCCCGGAGCATCAAAACATTGCTGAGGTGCAACCTTGGCCAGCACCAGCAGCAGAGGTATCACAGTTATTGCTCCAACGAGCATCGGAATGCCATACGTGACACAACCACTATAAAACGCAAATCGTACCGGTTCAGAAATGCCTTGCCATCGCGCATAAATGTAGGCCCATAAGACCGGCAACCATAGTAGAGCGATAATCCCCAACCCGACAGCCAAGAGGGTTATATAAAACTCTGTTCCCATTATTCTTCTCTGATTCCCTTCTAGTTGCAGCTAATGCCTGGCTCAAACTCCGATTTGGCGCCGCGAAGGGGCCGAAAATCGGTCGCATTAAAGCCAATTTTTAGCAGATTTTCTCGATTCTACACTTATGGCAAAGAGGATAAGTTTCGACATCACAATGCTCGATTTCCTTTGGTAACTAACGCTTGCAGAATGCGCGCCCATGTAATGGAGCCGAAGTCGCAATGTAATGCACGTCCGTTGAAGGGCCTTCGGCCAGGAACGAACTTGATGACTTTGTGTTTACCAATTTAGATCCAAACGTCATTCTCTGCCGTCTGGGTACCAGTTTCGTCGCCAGTGTTCACGACTCCACGTGGCTCGATAAGTAGAACCTTTGCCTCATGTTCCGCAAAAGGCTTGTGTTCAACGCCCTTCTGGACCACGTACATTTCGCCTTCAGATAGGTCCACATGCCCGTCTCTGAAATTGATTCTGAGGCTGCCCTCAAGGACTATAAAAGTCTCGTCTGTGTCTTTGTGATCGTGCCACACAAACTCGCCCTGGATTTTAACGACTTTAAACTGATAGTCATTCATCTCAGCGATGACCTTCGGTGACCATTGCTCATCGAAGAGGCCGAGCTTGTTTTTAAAATTAATCGCCTGATAGCCCATGTGAACTCCTTTTCAGTGACAGTTAATGCCAATATTAAACGGCACCCGACTAGGGCGCCCGGTAGACGCCCGCCAGGCCGGGAACGAACTACAACAGTTGGTTATGTGTTGCTCCCTGAGCCGCCGGAGTCCAACGCCTTTGCGGTCTTAATTTCGTGTACTTTAATTCCAATTACCCACCGAATGTACCGCAGGAACATTCCCAATGCTAAGGATCCTGAGATCAGCACCATTATGAGAATGCCGAAAAACTCCTGTGGAGAACCAGAGTATTCAGGCTGCGATGTTTGGTAAAAATACACCGCCCAAACTCCAATCATCGGGAGCCCCAATACCAACGAGAAAACCCAAAACCATAGCCAGCGGGTGATCAAAACCGGAAGGATCAAGAGGGAGGCTGATATTGCAAGAACGATCTCAATGCTCATTCAGTAGCCACATAACGCCGAAAAAAAGCGGCGGCCCGACAGGGCCGTCCGGTGGAGGCCGTAGGCCGCAACAAACTTAATTGATTTGTTAAGTGGCTGGACATTCACCATCCAAAGTATCGGTCGGCACACTGGCCAATTCACTGGGAGCCGGGAACGCTTTTTTGAACGTGAAAGCCTCGGCGGTTGGTCCGTGCTCTCGCAAGATGTTCAGCTTTTGCGCCGCTTCGTCGACTGAGGGAATGTGACCGGCAGGCACCCACCAAAGAACCATGTATGCCTCTCCCATTTTGAGGAACCACTCTTTCTTGCGTCGCATGATCTCGACGTGGGCAGACCGATACACGTAATTATGCAAAGCCTCAACTGAGTCCCAGAGAGAAAGATTTACGATCTTATCGGAGCCGAAATAATCAATGCCGGTGGCATCACCTTCGTCTGTTTGCAAGCGCCAGACGAAACCAGGGGAGTCCTCAGCCAACGCGTTGATCCTGTCCAAATTCGCGACGAAATCTGAAAGCTGAGGCGAATCGATTGGAGCCATTAGTGTGGCAATGTTGAGCTGGGCAATCTGATACTTACTCACAGTTTCCTCCCTGAAAACACTTAACAGCTAATTATACGAACGCGTTCGTAAAACTCCATTCAAACGCGCTCAAGAAAAACAAACTTCTCTATTAAAAACAATTTCTTGAGCATCATTTACCACGGTTACCGTCGGAGTTATACGCCCTCCCCTGAGTCACTCCGGCTCCCGCCATAGCCGTATAACTCCGCCTTTCCTTTTCTAACTTCTCAAACCTATCAGATAGTTACCGTCATTTCTCATGTGATTGTTGGAGTTGTGCGGCAGCGACAAATTCGTCGTCAAACTCCTGAACTGTTTTTGGGGTGCGCAGCCCGGTTGACGAAGGCTTCTAACTCTCCCAGTTACTGGCTGGAATTCGCTTAACGTGAATGTGGCTGATAAGCCGGATGGTGGGGCGGATCAGGAACTGGAAGCTGCCAATGATAAACAGCCAGATGGCCGCTTTCTCGTATTCCGGGAAGAGGAACAGGATGCTCCCCACCAGAAACCAGATGGCGATGAAAAAGTCGTTGATGATGCTGACCACTTCGTAGCGGCGCCGGATGATGAGCTCTTCCCTGCCGAGCTTCAGGGTCAGGGGGTTATCGGTGCGGTTTTCAACCATTCGTCTGGTGGTCTCCGGTCCGGAAGGAGCGCGGCGGAAGCCGGGTTCCGCCGCGATTGGGATTATTGCATGTCGTTGAAAGCAGCGTCGGTTCTCGCTGCCAGGATAAAGTCGTTCTTGTGCAGACCGCCGATTTCGTGGCTCCACCAGCTCACTGCAACTTTGCCGTACTCCAGAACAACCACGGGGTGATGGTCTTCTTCTTCGGCAAGTTCGCCAATTTTGTTGGTGAGTTCCAGGGCCTTCACAAAGTTTTTAAGTTTGTAGACCTTATGAAGCTGTTCTTCCCCGTCAATTTCCAGAATTTCCCAGTCTGGAACCTCTTTATGCAGCTGCTGCTTTTCTTCCTCGGTCGCCTTGCTTGCGTTCGGGCTGCAGGCTTCACAGCTGTGTGCTTTCAGGTCACTCATTTCAACCTCCATGGTTGATGGCTGTATTACAAGCGTGGGTCGTGCCCTTCGCTTTATCAACCCTTCTCTTGAAATCCGGCCGCTTTCCGAATACTGTATATTTAAACAGTATTTCGAGAGTTTTCATCATGAGCGAGCTTCTGAACACGCTGATGCAGGATGCCCGTGTCTGGCAGGGGCACCGCCACACCCAGACTACACAGCCTGCGGAATCAACCGGTTACCAGGTGCTGGATAACCAGCTCGGCGGCCTGGGCTGGCCCCGGGGCGCACTGAGCGAATGCCTGCTGGATGCACCGGGTATTGGCGAGCTGCATTTGCTGCTGCCTCTTATGCAACGGGTGTGCAATGAGGGCAAAAGCGTGTTCTGGCTGAATCCGCCACATACGCCTTATGCCCCTGCCCTGGCCCGGGAAGGCGTCAATCTGGACCAGGTGGTACTGATCCATACCGACGATGAAGGCGACTCTCTGTGGACACTGGAGAACTGCCTGCGCTCACCAGTAACCGGCCTGGTGATGGCCTGGCCGGGAAAGCTGGCCTCACGGGAAGTCCGTCGCCTGCAACTGGCCGCCGAAGCCGGGAGCAATGTGTGTGTGCTGTTCAGGGAACGACGTTACGCCGGGCAGAATTCTCCGGCTGCCCTGCGGCTGGAGCTGGAACCGGGGGAGCAGCAGGATCTCAAGGTGAATGTGCTCAAGCGCCGGGGGAGCTGGCCCGGGCAGCGCTGTTCACTGGCCATGGCCCAGCGGGCCGATCTCTCCTTCCGTGAAACCACCCGGGTTGTCCGGGGCCCATGGTCGGGTTCAACCGGGTAATAACGCTCCATGCTCTGGCTGTATCTGCATTTCCCGCACCTGGTGCTGGACCATATTCGGCGCACCCGTGAAGATGAGGGCGCCCTGGTGGTGGTTGAAGGCTCTGGCCAGAAGGTGATCCAGGCCTGCCCGGACGCCAGGAGCCAGGGTATTCGTAGCGGCATGCGCCTGAAAACCGCCATCAGCCTGGCGCCGGATCTGGGCATGGTGCGGGCCGATGAAACCCAGGAAGCCAGGATTCTGGAAGATCAGGCCCGCTGGCTGTACCGCTATGCGGCCCATATTGTGCTGGTGCCGCCCGATGGTCTGTTAGCCGAAATTGGCAGCCTTCAAAAACTGTATGGCGGGCTGCCCGCCGTTTGGCAAACCGTGGAACAGGGGCTGAATGAGCGCCAGCTGAATGCCTGGATCGGTATTGGCTATACCCCTTTGGCGGCCCGGCTGATTGCCCGCGCCGGCAAGGGGGAATGCACGGCAGACAAAGGCCACATTCTTCGAAGCCTGAGCCAGATGCCCCTGCTGGCAGCGGAATTCAACGAGAAAGCCTGTACCCGTTTGCGGCGCCTGGGGCTGAACACGCTGGGAGAGGTGTTTGATTTACCGCCCGGCGAACTGGCGCGGCGCCTGTCTCCGGAGTTACTGGCTTACATCCAGAAAATCCAGGGCACCCGGCCAGATCCCCGCACGCCCTGGCAGCCGCCCCACTCGTTCCGGCAACAGGCGGATTTTGTGCAGGAAATAGAACACACCCAGGGGCTGCTGTTTCCGCTCCAGCGCATGCTTGTCGAACTGGAAGAGGATCTGTGCTGGCGCCAGCAGGATACCGACAGCCTGCGGCTGGTTCTTAAGCACCGGCATGCGGAACCAACCCGGCTGCAGATTCGCACATCCGGGCCGGAGCACCGGGCCGATCATTTCCTGAACCTGGTTCGTCTGCGGTTGGAGCAACATTCCCTGAGCGCCCCGGTTATCTCCATGGTTTTGCTGGTGAAGCGTTTCCTGTCACGGGAAGCACCCTCCGGGCAGGATCTGCTGGGTGAAACCCAGGATCTGAATGAAGCCTGGCATACCCTGATCAGCCGGCTGCAGGCGCGTCTGGGCGATCAGGCTCTCAGGCAGCTCTCGCCCCAGGCGGATCATCGTCCCGAACGGGCCTGGTCGGCCTCGGAAGTTCTGCGTAAAACCGGAACGCCGCTAGTACCGGCAGCAGAACTGCCCAGGCGGCCGCTCTGGTTGTTAAAAGGCCCGCAACCGCTGACCGAGGCGCCTGTTACCTGGTTTTCCGGGCCTGAGCGCATCAGCGGTGGCTGGTGGGATGGCCAGCGCGTGCACCGGGATTATTACATTGCCCAGTTGAGCAGCGGCCAGTTGGCCTGGGTCTTCCGGGATGCCCGGGAAGGCTGGTTTGTGCATGGGTGGTTTGGCTGATGTCCGTGCAGCAGTATGCAGAGCTGTTTTGCTTCAGCAATTTCACCTTCCTCACCGGGGCCTCTCACCCCCACGAACTGGCTGAGCGAGCGCATGAGCTGGGCTACACCGCCCTGGCCATCACCGATGCCTGCTCCGTTGCCGGCATTCCCCGGGCCTGGGCGGCGCTGGCAGAAAGTCCTGTAAAACTCATTACCGGCAGCTGGTTTGAGTTGTCGGATGCCCCCGCCGGCGCCACTCAGCCCCGCTTTATCCTTCTGGCCCGCACGCGCAAAGGCTATGGCCAGCTTTGCCAGTTGATCACTACCGGCCGCCGTCGGGCTGAGAAAGGCCATTACCAGCTGTTTTACCGGGACATTGAAACCCACACCCTGAATGACTGCCTGTGCCTGTGGCTGCCCCCATCGCCTACCGAAGCGGATTCCGATCAAGCGCTGGCCTGCGGCGAGTGGCTGGCCCGCCTGTTTGATCCCCGGATCTGGATTGCCGCGGCCCGCACCCTGGAATCCGGCGAGGAGCAGCGGCTGGCGCGGATACACTGGCTGGCCGATCAGCTGCGCATTCCCGTGGCTGCCGTGGGCGAGGTGCACATGCACAGCCGGGAGCGCCAGCCGCTGCAGGATGTACTGACAGCCCTGCGCAATCACACCAATCTAGAGAATGCCGGCCACTGCCTGTTCCAGAATGGCGAGCGATACCTGCGTCCCCTGCCCGTTCTGCAACGGCTGTTTCCGGAAGCCTGGCTGCATGAAACCCTGGCCATTGCCAGCCAGTGCACCTTCGAGCCCGGCAGCCTGCGCTATGAGTACCCGCCAGATCTGGTGCCGGAGGGTGAAACTCCGGCCGGCTACCTGAAACGGCTGACCCGCGAAGGCGAGCGCCGGCGTTACCCGGATGGCACACCACTGCAGGTTCAGAGCCTGATCCGCAAGGAGCTGGGCCTGATCTCGGAGATGAACTACGAGCATTACTTCCTCACAATCCACGATATCGTGGACTTTGCCCGCAGCCGTGGGATTCTCTGCCAGGGCCGGGGTTCGGCGGCCAACTCCGCGGTCTGCTACTGCCTTGGCATAACCGAGGTGAACCCGGCCCGGGTGGAACTGCTGTTCGAGCGGTTTATTTCGAAAGACCGGAACGAGCCGCCCGATATCGATGTGGATTTCGAGCACGAGCGGCGTGAAGAGGTTATCCAGTATATCTACCGGCGCTATACCCGTGAGCGCGCCGCCCTGGCTGCCACGGTGATCCGTTACCGGCCCAAAAGCGCCATTCGGGATGTTGGCAAGGCCCTGGGGTTTGATCCGGCCCTGGTGGAACAGCTGCTGGAAGGCATCGACTGGCGGGACAAGGCCACCAACTGGCGCCAGCAGATTCTCGACAAGAAAATCACCCGCAACCCACAGGTGGCGGACCAGTTCTTCACCCTGGTGAATACCCTGCTGGGCTTCCCCCGGCATCTGTCCCAGCACGTGGGCGGTTTCGTGATCAGCGCCGGGCCACTGGCCGAACTGGTGCCGGTAGAGAACGCTGCCATGACCGACCGCACTGTAATCCAGTGGGACAAGGACGACCTTGAGAGCCTGGGGCTGATGAAGGTGGATGTGCTGGCCCTTGGCATGCTCTCCGCCATTCGAAAAGCGCTGGAACTGATCAGCGATGAGAAAGGCCAGCCTTTCCGGATACAGGACATTCCCCAGGAAGACCGTGACACCTACGCCATGCTTCAGACAGGCGACAGCATCGGGGTTTTCCAGGTGGAGTCCCGGGCCCAGATCAACATGCTGCCCCGCCTGAAACCTGAAACCTATTACGACCTGGTGATCGAAGTGGCCATCGTGCGGCCGGGCCCCATCCAGGGTGACATGGTGCACCCGTACCTGCGCCGCAAGCACGGCCTGGAGCCGGTGGATTACCCGAACGATGCCGTGCGCAAGGTGCTGGAGCGCACCCTCGGTGTGCCCATCTTCCAGGAACAGGTGATCAAACTGGCCATGGTGGCGGCCGGCTTCTCCGCCGGCGAAGCCGACCAGTTGCGCCGGGCCATGGCGGCCTGGAAATCCCATGGCGACCTGACCCCGTTCCGGGAAAAGCTGGTCACCGGTATGCTCGAGCGTGGCCACGATGCCGACTTCGCCGAACGGCTGTACCAGCAGATCTGCGGCTTTGGCGGCTATGGCTTCCCCGAATCCCACGCCGCCAGCTTTGCCCTGCTGGTCTACGTCTCGGCCTGGATCAAACGGCACTACCCGGCAGCCTTCTACTGCGCCCTGCTCAACAGCCAGCCCATGGGGTTCTATTCCCCGTCACAACTGGTGCAGGATGCCCGCCGGCACAATGTCACCGTGCTACCGCCGGATGTAAATGCCAGCCAGTGGGACCACACCCTGCAAGGCGAAAACCGCCATCTGCGCCTGGGCCTGAGAATTATTCAGGGCCTGTCCGTTTACGGCGCCGAGCGTATCCACCAGAACCGGCCAGCAGAGGGCTACCGCTCTGCCAGCGAGCTTCGCCGACTGGCCGCCCTGAACCAGCGGGATATGGAGCTGCTGGCCGGGGCCAACGCCATGCCGGGCTTCACCGCCAATCGCCACCAGGCTTACTGGCAACTGCTTGATCACGAGCAGCCCACGGAACTGTTCGCTGAAGAGACCGCTGTCGACTATCAACCGGACTACTGTGAGCAATTACCGGAACCCTCCGAAGGCCAGAATGTGCTGGCCGACTACGCCAGCCAGGGCCTCACCCTGCAGCGTCACCCTCTGGCGTTACTGCGGGACCAGGGCCATCTGAAGTTCTGCCTCAGTGCCGAACAACTGAAAAGTACCAAAGCCGGCATTCCGGTGCAGGTTGCTGGCCTGGTCACTGGCCGCCAGCGTCCAGGCTCCGCCTCCGGCGTCACTTTCGTCACTCTGGAAGACGAAACCGGCAACGTGAACGTGGTGGTCTGGCTGGAAACAGCACGGCGGCAGCGCAAGCCGTTACTGACTGCGCGATTGCTGCATGTGAAGGGAGTTCTGGAGCGACAGGGGGACATTGTTCATGTGATGGCCGGGCGGCTTTCGGACCTCAGCCACCTGATTCAGTCGTTACCCGTGAATTCCAGGAATTTCCATTAGACACAAAAACCCCGCACAGAGGCGGGGTTTTTGTACTGCGGGCCGATAATCAGCTCAAAAGCTTTATCATCACACCAGCAGCAACCGCAGAGCCAATAACGCCGGCCACGTTCGGGCCCATTGCGTGCATCAGCAGGAAGTTCTGCGGGTTGGCTTCCAGGCCCACCTTGTTGGAGACCCGCGCTGCCATCGGCACCGCAGATACACCGGCAGAACCGATCAGCGGGTTGATCTGCTCTTTGCTCAGCTTGTTCATCAGCTTCGCCATCAGAACACCCGAGGCAGTACCCACACCGAAGGCCACGATACCCAAGCCCAGGATACCCAGGGTCTGGGCGTCCAGGAACTTGTCTGCCATCAGCTTGGAACCAACGGACAGGCCAAGGAAAATGGTCACGATGTTGATCAGAGCATTCTGGGCCGTGTCGCTCAAACGCTCGACCACGCCACACTCACGCATGAGGTTACCGAAGCAGAACATACCGAGCAGCGGTGCCGCATCCGGCAGGAACAGAACGACCGCAATCAGAACCACCAGCGGGAAGACGATCTTCTCTTTCTTGCTGACCGGACGCAGCTGCGTCATCTTGATCTTGCGCTCTTCAGGAGAGGTCAGCGCCTTCATGATCGGCGGCTGGATCATCGGCACCATGGCCATATAGGCATAGGCAGAGACCGCAATCGCACCCAGCAGGTGCGGCGCCAGAACGCTGGCAACATAGATGGAGGTTGGGCCGTCAGCACCACCGATGATGCCAATGGCAGCCGCTTCCAGAATGTTGAAATCCAGAACACCGGTCCAGTCCAGCAGGGCAGCACCGATTACGGTACCAAAGATGCCGAACTGGGCAGCAGCGCCCAAAAGCATCGTCTTGGGGTTAGCCAGCAGCGGACCGAAATCGGTCATGGCGCCCACGCCCATGAAGATCAACAGCGGGCCAACGGTACTGCCGATAACCACGGAGTAGAAGTTATACAGCATGCCATTGCCGTAACCGAAATCCTGGGCCAGGGAGTTGGCCATCGCCATTTCGGAGTAGCTGGCCTCTTTTACGGCCACCTTGAAGGCTTCTTTCAGCTCGGGCGTTACTGCCTGCCCGGCCTGATAGGCAACATCCAGAGGAGCGGCCAGGGCGGCCAGAATCTGGCCTGCCTCATTCTTCAGGGCAAAGTGGATAGCATTTTCCGCCGCAGTCAGGGCAAGGCCTGCCTCCGGAATATTCGCCAGGATGCCGCCGAACCCGATGGGTACCAGAAGCAATGGCTCAAACCCCTTGCGAATGGCAAGGAAAAGAAGAAGAAGACCGATGGCGATCATGATCACCTGGCCGATCTCGATGTTGAACAGGCCACTGCCTGTCCAGAGCGTCATTAATTTATCCATGGAATGCTGGCCCTTATGCGATTGTCAGCATTTCATCATCAGGAGAGACGGCATCACCGACCTTGATGAAGACTTCGCCGATTGTGCCGGCTTTCGGCGCGCGAACCTCGGTTTCCATTTTCATGGCCTCGAGGATAATCATTACATCGCCCTCTTCCACGGTTTCACCCGGAGAAACCAGAACCTTGAAGATGTTGCCGCCCAGCGGTGCAACCACAGGCTCGCCTTCACCCGCTGCGGGTGCCGGAGCTGAGGAAGCAGCCGGAGCGGAAGCGGCACCGCCCTCGCCCTGAATCTGGCTGATCTCTCCACCTTCGGAAACGGCAACCACAAACTTCTTGCCATTCACTTCAACGGTGTAGGTCTCAGGGCCTTCAGACTTCGCGGCCGGAGCAGCGCTTTCAGCGGTCGGAACCGGCTCGAACGCATCCGGGTTGTCACGGTTTTCCAGGAACTTCAGGCCGATCTGCGGGAACAGCGCGTAGGTGAGAACGTCGTCTTCAACGTTGTCAGACAGCTTGATGCCCTTCTCGTCGGCCAGCTTCTTGAGCTCGTCAGTCAGCTTGTCCATTTCCGGCTCAAGCAGATCCGCCGGACGACAGGTCACAGGCTCTTTGCCATCCAGAACACGCTCCTGCAGTTCCTTGTTCATCGGCGCCGGTGCAGCACCGTACTCGCCTTTCAGGATCGCAGAAGTTTCTTTGGAGATGGACTTGTAGCGCTCGCCGGTCAGAACGTTCAGTACCGCCTGGGTACCGACGATCTGGGAAGTCGGGGTTACCAGCGGGATGAAGCCCAGGTCTTCTCGAACCTTGGGAATCTCGTCCAGAACCTGATCGAACTTGTCGCTGGCGTTCTGCTCACGCAGCTGGTTTTCCATGTTGGTGAGCATGCCACCCGGTACCTGGGCAATCAGGATGCGGGAATCGGTGCCACGCAGGCTGCCTTCGAATTTCGCGTACTTCTTACGCACCTGGCGGAAGTAAGCGGCAATTTCTTCCAGCAGGTTCAGATCCAGGCCCGTATCACGGTCTGTACCCTCAAGAATCGCAACCACGGCTTCAGTGGGCGAATGGCCGTAGGTCATACTCATTGAGGAAATCGCGGTATCCACGTTATCGATACCGGCTTCCGCCGCCTTGATGGCGGTGGCAGTCGACATGCCGGTAGTGGCGTGGCACTGCATGTGAATCGGAATGTCCAGCTCTTTCTTCAGACGGCTGACCAGATCATAGGCCACGTACGGCTTGAGGATACCGGCCATGTCCTTGATCGCAATGGAGTCCGCACCCATGTCGGCAACTTCTTTCGCCAGCTCTACCCACATCTCGATGGTGTGCACCGGGCTGGTGGTGTAGGCAATGGTGCCCTGGGCATGCTTGCCGGTCTTGCGTACGGCCTTAATGGCACGATCCAGGTTACGGGGATCGTTCATCGCATCGAAAATACGGAATACGTCAACGCCATTTTCAGCGGCACGCTCACAGAAACGGTCCACCACATCATCCGCATAATGACGATAGCCCAGCAGGTTCTGACCGCGCAGCAGCATCTGCTGCTGGGTGTTGGGCATGGCTTTTTTCAGCTCGCGGATGCGCTCCCAGGGATCTTCGCCCAGGTAGCGAATGCAGGAATCAAAGGTAGCGCCACCCCAGGATTCCAGGGACCAGAAACCTACCTTGTCGAGTTTCTCGGCAATTGGCAGCATGTCATCCAGCCGCATACGGGTGGCAAGCAGGGACTGGTGGGCGTCACGCAGGATAACGTCCGTAATCCCCAGCGGTTTCTTTGTGTCAGTCATCGTGTCAGCCTTCTGTTTAAAGGTTCTAGTCTTTTACCGGTTCACTTCTTGTGGCGGGACCGGAATTGTGCAATCGCCTTCTTGATGGCCTCGGCGGTGTCAGGGTCAACCGACGCGGGCGCCTTCGGCTTGGCACGTGGCGTTTTGGCCGGGGTTGCCGGCTCTGGCGGCGCAAACCGTCCTATGAGCTTGGACATGAGGAGTGTCGCGAACACCAGAATAATGAGGAACACGAATACAAACCCCATTCCGGCAATCATCAGATCGACGGCTTGTGACATCAGGTCATTCATATCGAACAGCTACCTGTATTGATTTATATTTCTCCCGATCTGTGCCCGGACTGACCAGTTAGACTAAGGTCTAACACGCTTCCGCGACAATTCGGGGGGCAAAATCCTGCGTAATTTACCGTTTTCAGGGTGCCCGGGCAACCTGAATGCAAAAATCTATACGGGGTTTCCGAGCGTCGCGGCCCGAAAAGACACGCATTTATACAGACGAAGCAATTCTCATTCAGGCATATCGAACGCGTATTTTCCGCCCCTTGACCTTGCCACTTTCGAGCCTGGCCAATGCCTTAGCTGCAAGCGACTTCTCTACCGCGACAAAACACTGATGATCAAACAGATCAATCTTGCCGACAGCTTTGCCAGGCAGGCCTGCTTCGCCCGTCAGGGCACCCAGGACATCGCCAGGACGGACCTTGTCTTTGCGACCACCGGCAATGCACAGGGTCTTCATGGCGGGCACGACAGATTTCAGCGGCGTCGCCAGGAGTTTCTCTGTGTCTCCCCATGTCACGCTGCGGCCTCTTTCGGACTCAATGCGGGTAATCTTGTGCCCCTGGGCCGGCGTGCAGAAGGTAACGGCATGACCCTGCTCCCCCGCCCGGCCGGTGCGCCCGATCCGATGGGTATGAACTTCAGGATCCCGCGCGGGCTCGGCGTTGATAACCAGGGGCAGAGACTTTATGTCGAGGCCACGGGCAGCCACGTCGGTGGCAACCAGGATGGAGCAGCTCTGATTGCCAAAGCGCACGAGCACGCTGTCTCGATCCCGTTGCTCCAGATCGCCATGCAAAGGCAGCGCAGAGAAACCCCGCTCACCGAGTTCCGCCGCCATGTCGTCGCACTGCTGTTTGGTGGTGCAGAAAACGATGCAGGACTCGGGCTGACGCTCGGAAAGCAGCGCTACGATGGCATCCGATTTGGACTGTGGCGACACTTCGTAGAACAGCTCTTCAATGTCCGGGTTGTCACCGGTGTCCTCGGCCCGAACGTCTACCGGGCTTTTCTGGTACTGCTTGCTCAATTCACGGATGGGCGCCGGCCAGGTCGCCGAAAACATCATGGTCTGGCGTGATGGCGGAGTCTGGGACAGGATGTCTTCCATCGCTTCCTGAAACCCCATATCCAGCATTCGGTCCGCCTCATCAAGCACCACGGTTTTAAGCCGCACCAGCGAGAGGGTCTGCTTTCGCAGGTGGTCCTGAATCCTGCCCGGGGTACCCACAACAATGTGAGCGCCATGGCTCAGGGACCCGATCTGGGGGCCGATGGCAACACCACCACACAGAGTCAGCACCTTGATATTGTCCCGGGCCCTCGCCAGCTCACGGATAGCTTTGGCGACCTGGTCTGCCAGCTCACGGGTCGGGCACAGCACGAGCGCCTGAACCGCGAACAGACGGGGATTGAGCCGCTCAACCAGGCTGATGCCAAACGCCGCCGTTTTTCCGCTACCGGTTTTGGCCATGGCAATGATGTCTTTTCCCGCCAGCCCCGGGGCAATGGCCTTCGCCTGAATCTCCGTGGGTTGGGCAAACCCCAGCTGGTTAAGGTTCGAGCACATGGCGGTAGACAGGCCAAAGTCGTTAAAAGAAGACATAGAAGAAAATCCCGGATTCAGCGGAAGCTGGTTATGAAGGCAATAATGAGGGCGTATACTAGGCCGAAATGATACCAGAATATGCAACGAAAGAACGGAGTTACTGATGGCATCCCTGCAGGATCAATTGCTGAAGGCCGGCCTTGCCGACGAGAAAAAAGCCAAGGCCATTCGCAGCGAAAAACGGAAGAAAAGAAAGCAGCAACCCAAGGGGGCTGTGGAAGTTAACGAGGCCGAGATCCGTGCACGTCAGGCCCGTGAGGAAAAAGCAGAGCGGGATCGCCAACTCAACCTGGAGCGCCAGCGCGCTGCCGAAAAGAAAGCCATCCAGGCCCAGATCCGGCAATTGGTAGAAACCAACCGGCTGGACCGAAGCCGCGGCGAAACCTCCTATCAGTTTGTTCATGACAAAAAGATCAAGAAGCTCTTCGTAGACGACACTATGGTCGATCAGCTATCCCGCGGCCGCCTGGCAATTGTTTTCGTGAACGATAACTACGAGATTGTGGCGGAAGGTGTTGCCCGAAAAATCATGGAGCGGGATGAGAGCGCCGTGGTGGTACTTCATGATCGCAAACAGGACGATGCAGGCGAGGATGATCCTTACGCAGGCTACGAAATCCCTGATGATCTGATGTGGTAACGCACTACTCAACCGCAGATACACCCTTTTGGTACTACATGCACCCGGGAAATACATAGGTACTACTCATAACCCCAAAACTTCTGACTTGGCCTATACTTTAGTTATATCCATAGAACGAAGGGGATTAACCATGAGAGTGAAAAAATCATTGAGCTTGATAGCTGGCGCCACGTTACTGGCGTCTTTGGCCAGTATGCCGGTTGCCGCCCAATCGGACGACCAGGTTTTCGGACGGGAACTGATGACCCAGCAAGAGCTGCAACAGCACCGGGAAACCATGCGCAACCTGAACACCGACGCCGAGCGTGCGAAGTACCGCCAGCTCCACCATGAACGGATGATGGAACGAGCCAGAGAGCGTGGCGTTGAGCTCAGGAACGGCATGGGACAGGGTTCCGGACAAGGCATGGGTAAAGGCCAGGGCATGGGCCAGAAGAACGGGCAAGGCATGGGCCAGGGTATGGGCCAGCAAAATGGGCAAGGCGCCGGGGGTGGCGGTAACGGCAAGAATCAGCAGTATAAGATGAAAGGATCAAACAGCCAGTAGTCGGACATTGCTGTTCCGGGCCACAAAAAAGCGGGGCTGATTGTCAGCCCCGCTTTTTATTTGCGCCTTTTACCTCGAGATTATTCAGGCATTGCGTAGACGCTTACGCGCCCACAAGCCGCCCATCGCCATCAGCACCAGGCCCGGCAGAACCGGATCGAACGGAGCACCTGGTTTGCCTGCGGTGCAACCAAAGATGGTACCGCCGCCACTACTGGACGCTGCAGTGGGCTCTTCAGGCTCGGGTTCAACCGGAGTATCTGGAATCATCGGATCATCAACTGCACCATTCAGACCGGTAACCCTGAACGTGAAGCTACAAGTCGTACTCACACCATCACCAGTACAGGTTGGCCAATTGGCAGCCGCGCCCACTGAAATTGTGGGGTTGATATTGACGTTGGCGAGATCTTCAATCGGGCCTTGAACATAACCGGCAACGCGTTCATATGCCGCTTCATCAGCCAGAATCGTCGCGTTTACAGCCTCAAGAGTTTCGAACGAGCCGTCTGCCAACTCATACAACCCATCCTCACCCTCATCAGACCTCCATGTAGCGTAGAGGGAGCCGTCTGAAGTATTGAGCACTTTCGGAGGTTGATTAGCCCACTCGGCGAAGGCATCAATGGCTACAGCCTCGCCATCGATCAGGACTTTGAAACCCTCGCCCGTATTGTTGTAATCGGCAACATACAGGCCAGCAGCAGAAGACTGATTCAATGAAATTGCATCAGGTACAGTATCTTGGGCATCCCCCTCACCCAAGGTATCCACAATTGGCCCTACATCATCGGCTACGCTCGGGTCGAAGTTAATGCTGTTGGGATCCCATCGATCAGCGAGAGTATCTACCGTATTGTCGCCATCGGCATCTACCTCAACTGTCGTACTAAAGACTTTTTCATAAGTCTGCCAATCCGGCGCGGAAGCCGTTCCGGCGTTATAAGCCAGAAGGATCGAGTCGTTGGCCGGATTACCGTCGTGATCAATAAACCATCCCGTGGGCGTTTCGCTCAGCGTCCGCCAATCACCAAACAAAGAACTGTACTGCGTGGCAATGGTGCCATTGGTTTCAAGCACATCTCCATCGGCAGCCGTTCCTACCGATTCCGTGAAAGGCGCAACTTCGGTACTGAAGAACGGAAGGCCTTCCACTTTACTTCCGCCAAAAAGACCACCGGGGTATTTGCCAACCGGCCCGATGCTAAGCTTGTCATTACCAGCGAAACCAAAGCCGAGGCCATCACCAACAGATGAACGCATAAACTCGCTTCCAACCCCAAAACCGAGCTCGAAACGGATCGCATTCAAATCACCGCCAACCGAATTGGAGGCGTCGGTAAGATTGGAAAACTTGCCAATCACCCGGTAGAGACTTACAGAATCATCGGCTGACACGTCGACAACGATGTCGATGGGACCATTGGTTTCGGTTGTTTTGAGCTTGAAACGCTTTCCGGAATCAGGCGGGGCTGTACAGTTGTCGCCGGGGGCACGATCGGGCTGGGCCATCAGGCAACCGGCAAAATCGTATGTCTGCTGGGCGGTGAACGGCTCGTTATAGACCTTGATCCCCAACCCTACATTGCCAAAATCGTTAACCGGATCGAGCCACCCAAAGCTGGCAGTTCCCTCTGTATCGGTATACACCAGGGTTTTACCTTCAACCGGTGGAACCGCAAGGTTTTCTTCGTTCACTCCCTCCATCGTTGCCGCAACAGCCACACACGGCAGGCCAATCATGGAACAAAACACGGCGCTAGCAAGTCGATTTCTCGCAAAATCATTTTTTGTAGTAGTCATAATGCTTTCCCTAATGCAGTTCAGAAAATCCAAAACATAGAGCAGTTCAAGATTACCGTTCATTCACAATCGTAAAGCACAAAAACTGATAAGCAAATGCTTTTTAGTTACAACTAGTAGAACAATCTAGCACGAACAGTTCTCATGCTTTTGCCAGAAGCGCAAAGGTGCAACATCGCGATCGGCCGTATACTCAGCCATGAGACCCCCACCAACAGGAGTCTCATGACAATTACCTGTGAAAGAAAACTCCATAACACCACTCGCAGTTGCAGCCAGTCGTCCCTGTCTAGCCACCAAATCGATAGGTGTGACTTTTTGTCGCACGCTCAAAGTCGAGCAGACCTCAATACCAATCAGGCAGTGTTCACCCTCGAGTCCTTGTAGGCTCACTGCTTAATGATTTTTTATTTCGGCGAATGACTGCATTTCCGTATCAAATAAACTCGTCCAGAAACTATCTGTTACGGTATGCCTCTGGATTCTTTTGATAAAAGCGGCCTTAATAGTTGCAAATAAAAGATTCCAAATTTCCTCGGTGTATCAATTTCGTTTGCTGCCTCGTGCTAAAAATGAGGCAAAACCACGCTTTGATGCTGCCCTCAAGCAAGTAAGGACAACCATGACAGTCTCGAGCTTCTTCACCAACATGACCATCCGGACCAGATTGGCTGGCGGCTTTGCGGTTCTCCTGTTGCTGACCATCGTAGTTGGATTGGTAGGTGATCGGGCCCTGGAGAGCTATGGCCAACGTTCGAACATTGTTGCCATGCTCGGGCAGGTAAACACCAACCTGACCGAAGCCCGGGTTGAGGAGAAGAACTTCTTGCTGACCGGTGAGGCGCAGGCTGTTGCCCGAACTCAGGCCCAGGGCGACCGGGTTCTGGACCTGATAAGTAAGATCAAGCCACTACTCGTTGCACCCGCAGATATTGAAACCTTGGGACAGATTCAGACAGACGTAAAACAATACCAGCGGCTCATGGGCGAGGTTGAAACCAACATTGATGAACGGGACGCAGCGCTCGAACGCCTTGAAACCAGTGCCCGCATCTTCGGATCTTCCCTGAAGGCCCACAGCTCTCTGTTCTTTGCCTCCGCCATTTTTGAAGACATGCGCCGCTCGGAACGCAAATTCCTCATCGAGCAGGACGACGCCAGTGTGAAGGCGTATCTTGAGGACGCGAAAAGAGTCCAGGGCCCTCTGAAATCAGCGGCAATCACTGACGACGAGAAAAAGCAGATCAATGCAGCGCTCGACACTTACGTCAGCGAATTTCGAGCGGTTGTGGATCTGACCAACACGGGAGAGCAGCTGTCTGATGATATGGTCAGCACTGCGAGAAATGCCATCGAGCAGGCTAATGGCCTACGGGCGCTCCAGGCTCAGAAAATGGAGGCTGATCGTGAGCAGGCTTCCTGGTTGATCTTCGGCGCAACCGGTATCGCTCTTATTCTTGGCATCCTGATGGCCCTGCTCATTACCCGCGCCATCGTCTCCCCCGTTAACCAGGCAGTGAACATCGCCTCCGAGGTGGCTTCCGGCAACCTGACCGTAGATATCAAGGCCAGCGGTACCAACGAGATCGGACGACTGATGGCTGCCCTGGCTACCATGGTGACCAGCCTCCGGGAATTGGTAAGAAGTATTGAGTCGGGGGCGTCCAATATTGCAGCCTCGGCAGAAGAACTCTCAACTGTTACCAGCCAGACCAGCGATGGCATCAATCGTCAGAAGCAGGAAACCGATCAGGTTGCTACCGCCATGAACGAAATGACCGCAACCGTTAGTGAGATCGCCCGCAGCGCCGAACAGGCCTTTTCCGTGGCCGCCGATGCGGCCAGCCAGGCCAGCGACGGCGAGCGGGAAGTCCGCGCGACCGTGGATCAGGTCAACAATCTGGCACGCGAAGTCAGCCAGAGCATGGAGACCATCCAGGGACTCCAGAAAGAAACCGCCAACATCGGGACCGTTCTGGATGTGATCAAATCCGTCGCCGAACAGACCAACCTGCTGGCGCTGAACGCCGCTATTGAGGCAGCCCGGGCTGGTGAGCAGGGCCGCGGCTTTGCCGTGGTGGCCGATGAGGTGCGCTCTCTCGCACAGCGGACACAATCATCGGCCCAGGAAATCGAGACTCTGGTAACGTCACTTCAGAACAGCGCCGGTGACTCGGTGTCCGCGATGGAGTCCAGCACCACCATGGCCTCGAACACCCTTGAACGTGCCACGGCAACCGGAACGACCATTGAGCGCATTGCCCGTGCTGTGGAGGAGATCAAACAGTACAACAGTCAGATTGCCACAGCTTCCGAACAACAGACTTCGGTGGCCGAGGAAATCAACCAGAACATTACCAGCATTCGGGATGTTACCGATCAGTCCGCCGCCTCATCGAACCAGACCGCCAGCTCCAGCAGCGAACTGGCCAGACTCGGCAGCGATTTGCAGAATCTGGTCGCGCGATTCCGGCTGTAGGTTCCTGATAACAAAAAAGGGGCACGCTCACCTCGCCCCCCTGGTTTTCTTGCACTTGGCAGTGGCCAGCAAACTAGAGGGAATACTCCTCGTGTAGGCCTGGCATGATGACCTCCGTGTTACTCAACTGCGCAGCAAACGACTCCATCGTATCTTGCTCGCCGTGGACCAGGAACGTTCGAGCCGGACTCCCGGTTCGACGGTGCCAGGCCAAGAGCTCATCGCGGTCGGCGTGGGCGGAAAATCCTCCAATGGTATGGATGTTGGCTCGTACCGGAATCTCCTCGCCGAACAGTCGAATTTCTTTGGCGCCATCCACGATGAGCCTCGCCAACGTGCCCCTGGCGGCAAAGCCCACGAACACGATACTGGAGTCCTTGCGCCACAAGTGATGTTTGAGGTGGTGACGAACCCTGCCACCCGTGCACATCCCGGAACCTGCCATTATGACGGCCCCACCTCCCAGCCGATTCAGAGCCATCGACTCGGACGTCTGACGCACGAAGTGGAGGCCGGGAAAATTAAAAGGATCGTGTCCTTCACTGAACAGTTCGCAGGCGTCTTTGTCATAGCACTCCGGGTGACGTCGAAAGATCTCTGTCGCAGAGATTGCCATCGGGGAATCCAGGAACACCTGAATTGATCCAGAGAGGCTTCCAGCCTTGATACCCTCCCGAAGGTAATAAAGAATCTCCTGGGCTCGTTCCAGGGCAAAGGTAGGGATGATGACATTTCCGCCAGCTGCGAACGTGCTGTTGATTGCCTCATAGAGCTCTTCAACGGATGGCCTCAGCGACTTGTGCAGACGATCGCCGTAGGTTGTTTCCATCACGACCACATCCACATCTGAAGGCGGATTCGGATCCCGCAGTATAGCGCGCCCCTGGTAGCCAAGGTCCCCGGAAAACAACACCCGCCTCTTTCTTCCTTCCTCTTCAAGTTCCAGCAAAACAGATGCGGAACCCAGAATATGCCCGGCATCAGAAAAAGTCGCCTGAACGCCCTTTCCAAGGGCTATAGCCTCCCCATACGTCGCTGTGCGCCCAAAATGATCGAGGCTGTTGAGCGCATCAAGCGTTGTGTATAGCGGGCCAGTCAGCTCTTCTTTATTGTGCCCGTGTCGAGCATGTCTTCGGGCCTGTCTCTCAGCCTCTTCTTCCTGAAGCCCTGCCGCATCCAGCATAACCAGCTTGGCCAACTCTCTGCTTGCAGCGGTGGTGATGATTTCGCCCCGAAAACCTCGATTCACCAGAAGCGGTATTCGACCGCAATGATCGAGGTGGGCGTGAGTGAGCAAAAGGTAATCTATATCAGCCGGATCAAAACCAAGCGGCGCCCGATTTTCTTCATTCAGTTCGTGCCCTCCCTGGTAAAGGCCGCAATCGATCAATATCTTCTGGCCGCCGCATTGGACCAGATGACATGATCCGGTTACGCCCAGATCGGCTCCGTGAAATGAAATTTCCATCAGCCTGTTTCCCTTAATTGTTGTTAGGCAGAGGGCTGCCGCTGGCCCGATGCCAGTGTCGGATTCCGTCCCATATTTCCTCAGCGGTTTCGGCATACCAGAACAATTCACGATCCTCTTCGTCGATCACACCCTCAGCGACAAGGAAATCGATATTCACTGCCTGGCGCCAAAACGATTCACCTACCAGAACGATCGGTAACGGCGCAATGGTCCGGGTCTGCACGAGTGTCAGCGTTTCGAACAGCTCATCCAGCGTGCCATAGCCCCCTGGAAAGGCAACGAGTGCTTTTGCCCGCTTCAGAAAGTGGAGTTTACGCATGGCAAAATAGTGAAACCGGAAACACAGGTCCGGGGTAATGTAGGGATTGGGAAACTGCTCATGGGGCAACGTAATATTTAGACCGACAGATTTGGCCCCCACGTCAAAAGCGCCCCGATTTGCCGCCTCCATGATACCCGGCCCACCGCCCGTAACCATCGTCACACGAGAATCCTCGGGGCCCTCCCCGCATTCCGCAACCAACCTTCCCAATCTCCTCGCTTCCTCGTAGTAACGGCTTTTCGATTCAATCGCCTTTGCCACTTGCAGACGACACTGGAGGTCCTCGTTTTCAGGGCTGCCCGCCGATGCCTCCTCGAGAGCTGCAACTTTACGGCGTGCCGCCTCGGGTTGATGCAGGCGAGTGCTACCAAACACTACGATGGTGTGCTCGATTCCATGCTTCTTAAGCAAAAGTTCGGGTTTCAGATAGTCAATTTGCAGGCGAACACCACGGGTGTCTTCCTCGTTGAGAAACTCAACATCGCGGTCCGCCTGACGATAACCCGGACTCGCAATCAGTGCCTGAACGCGCTCAAGTGCTTCCGGGTCGTCCTCCGCCGCTTTTGGCGTTTGCCAGGGCAAAGGCTCCTTTCGTTCGACTCGATGAACGGGGGGCGGTACGGACTTGTGGGGATCCCAATCTTTGGACATAAATCCAGTCAGCCAATCAGGGACTCATTGAGTCAATGCCCGCTCAAATGGCCTCTCAAGACGCACACGCCGAGAGGTTGATGGGCAAGGAGGTTTTACTAAATAAAGTAGTCAGGCGAGGTTATGCTGTCCATGGGTCAGCAGGAGATGCAAATAAAAAACCCCGCACGAGGCGGGGTTCTTTATTTGATATGGCGCGGCTGGGAGGATTATTCGGGCCTTAGGCCCTCACCCCTTCGGGGTCGCCGTCGCGTGGCTCCGGCGTTCCTCAACCCACTGCGTGGGTTTCGGTCGAACCTCTTATCGGTTCAAATCCTCCCAGCTATACAAAGCAAAACGCCTCAGCCTGTGAGGTTCACAAACTGAGGCGTCTTGATCTTAATATGGCGCGGCTGGGAGGATTCGAACCTCCGACCGCCTGGTTCGTAGCCAGGTACTCTATCCAGCTGAGCTACAGCCGCTTAAAACTTGTGGCAGGTTGATCGATGGCGCGGCTGGGAGGATTCGAACCTCCGACCGCCTGGTTCGTAGCCAGGTACTCTATCCAGCTGAGCTACAGCCGCACATTGATCACTTGCTGTGGTTGAGTGCTACTTCAACCTGTCTCGCTTTCCTCAAAAAAGGAAATGGCGGAGAGGGAGGGATTCGAACCCTCGGTACGATTGCTCGTACGGTTCCTTAGCAGGGAACTGGTTTCAGCCACTCACCCACCTCTCCTTGAGAACGGGGCGTATACTACCATAATTTTTCTGTTTTCATAGGGTTGACACGAGATTTTTCGGGCCCGTTTCCCCACACCATCAAAAAAGCCGTTCAGGTTTCCCTTGAACGGCTTTCTGTCTCTCAGCTGTTGCCGGGCTCGGGCTCTTCAGAGCCTTTTTCCGACTGAATCCGCTGGTAGATTTCTTCACGGTGTACCGCGACTTCTTTCGGGGCATTGACGCCAATGCGCACCTGATTGCCTTTCACTCCCAGGACGGTGACGGTGATATCGTCGCCGACCATCAGAGTTTCGCCCACGCGGCGAGTCAAAATCAACATATCCCTTACTCCCTATCCAGAGCTACCTGTTCCGATAAATGGTTTTTTGATCTATTTATTGCTTTTATAGTGGGATCACTTACTGATCTGTAGACGCACATTCCCTTATACGGTGCACGTTTGTCATAGGCTCAGTATATGATGCCCTTTTTTCGGAGGCCCCGCAGACCGACCTTTTATCTGCGGTTTTCAGGCCTCTTCCGATACCGCGGGCTTGTCCAGTTCAAATGCACTGTGAAGCGCGCGAACCGCAAGCTCAAGGTATTTCTCGTCGATCACCACGGAAATCTTGATTTCTGATGTGGAGATCATCTGGATATTGATTCCCTCGTTGGACAGCGCCTCGAACATCTGAGTTGCCACACCAGCGTGAGAACGCATACCGACACCCACGATGCTGACTTTGGCAATCTTGCTGTCGCCGGCCACTTCACGAGCGCCCAGTTCGTCAGCAACACGCTGAAGCACTTCTTTCGCACGCTTGAAATCATTGCGATGGACGGTGAACGTGAAGGCTGTGCGGTTATCCTCACCCACGTTCTGCACGATCATATCCACTTCGATATTGGCGTCACTCACCGGCTTCAGAATACGCAGCGCGCTGCCCGGGGTGTCCGGTACGCCGGCAATGGTCAGTTTGGCTTCATCACGGTTAAAAGCGATGCCGGAAACAACCGGTTGTTCCATGGCGTTTTCATCCTCAAGAGTAATCAGGGTGCCCTCGCCTTCCTGGAAGCTGGAAAGAACCCTTAATGGAACGTTGTATTTACCTGCAAATTCTACCGAGCGGATCTGGAGCACTTTCGAACCCAGACTCGCCATTTCAAGCATTTCCTCGAACGTAATCCGTTCAAGCCTGCGCGCAGTGTCGACAACCCTTGGGTCGGTTGTGTAGACACCGTCAACGTCAGTATAAATCTGGCATTCGTCTGCCCTGAGCGCTGCCGCCAGAGCCACCGCTGTGGTATCGGAGCCGCCACGCCCGAGCGTGGTGATGTTTCCACTCTCGTCGATGCCCTGGAATCCGGCAACCACAACCACTCGACCAGCATCCAGATCTTCGCGCATGCGCTGCTCATCGATCTGTTTGATCCGCGCCTTGGTATGGCTGCTGTCGGTCAGGATGCGCACCTGAGAACCGGTGTAGGACCGTGCTTCACAACCGAGCTTCTGCAGCGCCATGGACAGGAGCGCAATGGTTACCTGCTCACCAGTGGATACCAGCACATCCATCTCACGCGGTGTCGGCTCCTCCATGATGTTGTTGGCCAGGGCGATCAGCCGGTTGGTTTCACCGCTCATGGCGGAAACCACGACAACAACATCATGACCTTCCTTCCGAAAACGGCTCACCTTCTCGGCTACCGCTTCAATACGCTCGGTTGTTCCAACCGATGTGCCACCAAATTTCTGAACCAACAGAGCCATTATTTTCCCAATATCCGAAACGGGGACTCACAGCGGAGTGACACTCCGCCACTTAGAAGAAACGGGCGGGATTATAAACCCCAGCCCGCCGACAAAAACAGTTGCTTAAGCGATATTTTTCTCGACCCAGCCGGCAACACCCGCCAGGGCATCCTCCAGCTTGGATGGATCGTTGCCACCACCCTGAGCCATGTCGGGTCGCCCCCCGCCCTTGCCATCGACCTGGGCGGCCAGATGCTTCATGAGGTCCCCGGCCTTGATCCGGCCCGTGGCCGATTTTGTAACACCGGCAACCAGAGTCACCTTGCCATCTTCCACGCTGGCCAGAACCACAACGCCCTCGCCCAGCTTGTTCTTCAGCTGATCGGCCGTTTCCATCAGGGCCTTGCGGTCAGCACCTTCCAACTCGGAAGCCACCACCTTGAGCCCGCCGACGTCGACAGCGGTGCTGGCCAGATCGGTACCGGCCGAGGAAGCAAGTTTTGCCTTCAGCGCGTCCACTTCCTTCTCAAGCTGACGGTTGCGGTCAATCGTCTGCTGGACCTTTTCAATGACCGACTCGCGGGAGCCTTTCACCAGGCGGGCCGCCTCGCGAAGGGTACGCTCGGTGCCGTCGATCCAGTCCAGCGCGCCCATGCCGGTAACGGCTTCGATACGACGGACGCCGGATGATATGCCACTTTCAGAGGTAATACGGAAAAGACCAATGTCCCCGGTACGGGAAACGTGCGTACCACCACACAGTTCGACAGAGTAATTGTCGGTACCCATGCTGAGTACCCGAACCACATCACCGTACTTTTCCCCGAACAGCGCCATGGCACCCTTTTCCTGGGCCTTTTCCATGTCGGTAATTTCGGTCTGGACCGGGCTGTTTTCCAGGATCTGCTCGTTCACCTGGCGCTCAATCTCGCGAAGCTGCTCCGGAGTAACGGCCTCGAAATGGGAGAAATCGAAACGCAGTTTATCCGGATCCACCAGTGAACCTTTCTGGCTAACGTGCTCACCCAGTACCTTGCGAAGGGCCGCGTGCAGTAGGTGCGTAGCGGAGTGGTTACGCTTGGTTCGCTCGCGACGGGCGTGATCAATCCGCGCATCGACTTCCAGCCCCGGAAACAGCTCGCCCTCGATCAGGGTGCCAAGGTGCAGGTGGTTATCCCCTTCCTTTCGGGTGTCCGTTACCTTGAACCGGCCGCCGCTCCAGGTCAGCAGACCAGTATCGCCGACCTGGCCACCAGACTCGGCATAGAACGGCGTGCGCTCGAGCACCACAACGGCCTCATCACCGGCTTCGGCGGTCTTTTCCTCGCCGTTCACGATGACTGCACGGATTTTCTCGTGGCCGTCAATGTGCTCGTAACCGGTGAACTCGGTCTTGCCCTCAAGCTGCAGGCCCGCGGCGTTGTAGTCGATCCCGAATTTGCTGGCTGCCCGGGCGCGCTCGCGCTGACCTTCCATCGCCTTCTCATAACCTTCGTAATCCAGCGTCAGGCCTCGTTCGCGAGCGATGTCGTTGGTCAGGTCGACCGGGAAACCATAGGTGTCATAAAGCGTGAAGATTGTCTCACCCGGAATCTCGGTACCCTTGAGTTCGGCAATATCCTGCTCAAGCAGACGCAAACCCTTGTCCAGCGTCTTGGCAAACTGCTCCTCTTCCTGCAACAGAACCTTTTCAATCTGTTTGCGGCTGCTGACCAGCTGCGGGAAGGCCTCGCCCATCAGCTCGCACAGTGCACCGGTGAGTTTGTAGAAGAACGGCCCGGTTGCACCCAGCTTGTTGCCATGGCGGGCGGCGCGGCGAATGATACGGCGCAGCACAAAACCGCGCCCCTCGTTTGAGGGCATGACGCCGTCCGCGATCAGGAAGGCGCAGGAACGGATGTGGTCCGCGACCACGCGCAAAGATGCTTCCGTGGTTGCGGCACCGCCCAGAATCTGTGAGGCAGCTGCCAGCAAATCCTGGAACAGATCAATTTCATAGTTGCTGTGAACACCCTGCAGAACCGCCGTGATGCGCTCCAGACCCATGCCAGTGTCAACAGACGGCTTGGGCAGCTTCAACATCTCACCGTCAGCGGTGCGGTTGTACTGCATGAACACCACGTTCCAGATTTCGATGTAGCGGTCACCGTCCTCTTCCGGTGATCCGGGGGGACCACCAGCGACATCCGGGCCGTGATCGTAGAAGATTTCGGTGCAGGGACCGCAGGGACCGGTGTCCCCCATCTGCCAGAAGTTGTCTGAGGCGTAACGGCCGCCTTTGTTATCGCCGATACGGACGATACGGTCTGCCGGCACGCCGATTTCCTTGTTCCAGATGTCGAAGGCTTCGTCGTCTTCCGCGTAAACGGTAACCCAGAGTTTCTCCTGGGGCAGGTTCAGCCAGTTCTCGCCTGTCAGGAATGTCCAGGCGTAGTTGATGGCTTCCCGCTTGAAGTAATCACCGAAGCTGAAGTTGCCCAGCATCTCGAAGAAGGTGTGGTGACGGGCGGTGTAACCGACGTTTTCGAGGTCGTTGTGCTTGCCGCCAGCGCGGACACATTTCTGGGACGAGGTTGCCCGGGTGTAGTCGCGCTCTTCACGACCCAGGAACAGGTCCTTGAACTGGTTCATTCCCGCATTCGTAAACAACAATGTGGGGTCGTCCGCAGGTACCAGCGAACTACTTGGAACAATGGTGTGACCTTGCTGCTTGAAATAATCGAGGAATGCCTGTCGCAACTCTGCGGTTTTCATAGCCCTTTGATACCTTTCCAGAAACCCGACGGAAATGCCGCCCGGTCCGCGATTGAATACGGATACTTACATGCTTGTGCAAATCCGCTACTCTAGCACACGCCGAGAACAGGAAAAACGTGAAACATCACAGGAGATTCCATGCCCCGACGCTTCCATGACGCCGAGGAACTATTCCCACCAGCCACCGCCCTCAAACGTGCCCTTGCCATTATTTACGACGGTTTGATCAGCATTGCCGTGCTGCTTGTCGCTACCTGGGGATACACCATGGTGGCCGGCTGGATCACCGGCTGGGACAGGTACGAACAGATGGCCGAGGCAGGCCAGCTTTCCGGGGACCCGGGGCTGACGTTCACGTTGTTCCTCATCCTTTACCTGTTCTTTGCCTATTTCTGGACGCGCATTGGCCAGACCCTGGGGATGCAGGTCTGGCGGATTCGCATTGAAAACATTGATGGTACTTCGGTGAGCTGGAGCAAGGCGCTCAGGCGTTACGTGACGGCGGCGGCTGTGATCTTCCTGACACTTCTGGGAAGCTACTACCTCGGAGCTGCCACCCTGTTTCTGGGCATCCCGGCTATTGTTGCGCTGTTCTATCCGATCAATGGTCTGTCCATTACCGACCGCCTCTCTGACAGCGTGGTTGTATCCATACCCAAAGAAGCGACCAAAAAGTAATGGTTTAGCCGGTGGGATAGCAGGGCTGGTCAACCAGCCCGCCGCATCAGGATGCCACCAGCCACGGCGCTTACCGCGATGGGCACCAGCACCGCAAGCATTGGGTTGAACCCGTATACAAGGCTCATTGGCCCAAGAAAATCCTGCATATATTTGAACAGAAGCCCCACCAACAGCCCGGTAAACACCCGGAATCCCATGGTGACCGAGCGCAATGGCCCAAAGATGAAGGATATTGCCACCAGCACCATGACCGCCGTTCCCAGAGGCATGAGCGCCTTCTTCCAGAACGCCAGCCAATAGCGGGAGGCGTTCAGGCTTTGCTCGCCAAGATAGGTGGCGTATGTGTAGAGTCCGGTCATCGAAAGATTCTCGGGCTTCACGATCAACACGCTGAGAACGCCGGGCGAGAGGCCGGTTTCCCAGCGCAGGGTCCGGTCGTCAACCCGCACTGTCCGATCATCCTCGAAGCTCGTGGTGCGAACATTCTCGAGCAACCAGTGGTCGCCCTGATAAATCGCTCGCTCCGCAAAACTTGCGGCCAGCAGCTGCCGATCATCATCAAACTGGAAACGCGACACCCCATGCAGGACGCCATTCGGTTGCACGGCATTCAGATGGATGTATGAATCCCCTTCCTTGTGCCAGACCCCCGAAGCCGACGCCACGTTGCTACCGGCGCCCAATGCCACCGCCTTGTAACTCTGGGCCACACGCTCGGCAGGCGGAGCCAGATATTCGCCTATCAATACACCCAGAACCACGATAACCAGCGCCGGCTTCATTGCGGACCAGACAATACGCTTGAGCGATACGCCGGCAGCCCGTACAACCGTCAACTCCGAGGAACTGGCCATAGAACCCAGGCCCACCAGGCAACCCATGAAGGCACCCAGCGGCAGATAATCGTAGATTCGTCTTGGCAGGGTCAGAAAGACATACCAGAGTGCGTCCAGGATCTGGTAGTTGTTGCGGATGTCATCCAGTTCGGCGATGAACGCAAAAATGAGATCAAGGGACAACACCACCATCATCACGAGGAACATCGCGCCGCCAACCGAGCGCATTACATACCCGTCAATTTTGCGCACGAGCACCCCCATCCCGAATCAGGCGCCGGCGGTACAACCACGCGGGGCCGAACTGAAGCCATAGCCCGAAGCCGAGGAACAACGCGTGGACCCAGAGCATGCCCAGCCATTCCGGGACCTTGCCGGCCGCCAGCCAGTCCCGGGCTACAATGAGTAGGCCCAGATAAGTAATGTAGACAAGCATTGCCGGTAACAGATGAAAGAACCGGCCCTGGCGCGGATTCACGCGGCTCAGCCTCACTGCCAGCAACGTTACGATTGGCACGATGAGCGGCAGCGAAAATCGCCAGTGCAGCAACGCACGATCTTCCAGGCGGTCTGACTGCATCAGGCTCCAGGTACTGGCGCCCTCTTCCCGCTGCTTGGTGCCAGCCTCGCCGCCCTCGATCTTCAGACCGTAGGCTTCGAAATCGATCACATTGTAATTCAACTGGCCCGCGGCGCCCTCAAAGCGACCACCGTTTTCCAGAATGAGAAAACGGCTGCCGGTTTCCGGATCGATCAGCTGGGAGCCGGAATCTGCGGTTATGATCGTCAGGCCACGCCCGTCCGGTGCGTACTCGGCGATAAAAACGCCCTGCAACTGGCGTTTATCTTCACTCAAAGCCTCGGTGTAGGTCACCCGTCCGCCAGAGGAAAAATCCTGGAAGCGCCCGGGCGCAAGCATTTCAAACTCGGTTGCCTTTCGTTGTTCGTTCAGAATTTCCTGAACCTGATTCATTCCCCAGGGCGACACGTAAAGACTCATGGCACCGACAATGATCATCACTGGCAGACTGCCCAGAAGCGTTTTTCCCAACAGTGCCTTGTCACTCACCCCACAGGCGGACAGGACCGTCATTTCGCTTTCGAGATACATACGCCCATAGGCGAGCAGGATGCCGATGAACAACCCGAGGGGCAGAATCAGCTCAAGAAAACCCGGAAACCGGAAGGCCATGATCTCCAGCAGCACACCGGCCGAAATGCTGCCCTGGGCCGCACTGTCGAGATATTTCAGGAAACGGCCGCTCATAAACACCAGCAGCAGGATGCCCGAAACGGCAACCATGCTGATCATGATCTGGCGTATGAGGTAACGGAAAATGATGCTCAAATCGGTCTCTCTGGCGGTATCCGCTGAAACGTGGAGGTCGCTGGGAACTGCGCGTATTCTATGTAACCTTGGTGCCGAATGACAGAGTAGCGGCATTACACCGGCATGAAGGCACATACAGGCACGGAAGCGGCGCCAATCGCTTGATAATTTCCCCGCAAGCCCCAATGCTAGACTAGATCACAATCAAGAACGATTCCCGCCGCCGGCGGGAGCCTCGTGAACAATCAACAGGAGTTGCCATGAATTTCAGCCTGAGCAGTAAAGCCATCGCCAGCACCAAAGCAGACTGTCTCGTAGTTGGCTTGCCTGAGAAAGGCACCTGGCCCGATTCGACGAATCAGGCCGATGAGGCTCTGGGCGGGATGATCAAGACACTCCAGAAGGCCGGTGACCTGTCCGGCAAGAATGCCACGACGCTGACCATTCCCCTGACCGATCAGCCCTGGACTCGCCTGCTTGTGGTTGGTACTGGCAAGGATGAAGATCGCAGCCCCGCCAACTACCGTAAAGCGTTGATCGCGATGATGACCGCGCTCAAGGACGGTCCGTCCAAAAGCGTCGCGATCGCCCTCGCAGATACCCCTGTAACCGGCGAAGAAGCTGTGAGTTCTGAAGCAGCCCGCCTCAGCCTGATTGGCCGGACCCTTGAAGATCAGCTTTACACCTTCAGCGACTTCAAGAGCGAAAAACCCGCCGCCCGGAAGCTCAACAAAGCTATTGTGCATGCCTCCAGTGCCGGCAAGGCCCTCAAGGATGCCTTCAACCTCGGTCTGGCCACCGGCCGTGGTATGAATCTCACCCGGGATCTGGGCAACACGCCGCCCAACATCTGCCACCCGGAATGGCTGGCTCAGCAAGCCAAGAAGCTGGCTAAGGATTACGACTGCATCAAGACCGAAGTGCTTGACGAAAAGCAGATGGAAAAGATGGGCATGAACACCATCCTGGCCGTGGGCAAAGGCAGCACCCAACCGCCGCGACTGATCGTGATGGAATACCGTGGTGGCAAGGCCAAGGACAAGCCCCACGTACTTGTGGGCAAAGGTATCACCTTCGACACCGGCGGTATCAGCCTCAAGCCCGGCGAGGGCATGGATGAAATGAAGTACGACATGGGCGGCTCCGCCAGTGTCTTCGGCGCCATGAAAGTGCTCGCCGAAACTCAACCCAAGATCAACGTGGTGGCTGTGATTGCCGCAGCAGAGAACATGCCGGATGGCGGCGCTTCCCGCCCTGGCGATATTGTGACCACGCTCTCCGGCATGACTGTTGAAATCCTCAACACCGACGCCGAGGGGCGCCTGGTATTGTGCGATGCCCTCACCTATGTGAAGAAGTTTGACCCGGCCGCCGTCATCGATCTGGCAACCCTGACCGGCGCCTGCATCATTGCTCTTGGCAATCACGCCACCGGACTGCTGGCCAACAACGATGAGCTGGCCAATGAGCTCCTTGCCGCCGGCGAGCGTGCCGGTGACCGGGCATGGCGCCTGCCGCTCTGGGACGAATACCAGAGCCAGCTCGACAGCAACTTTGCCGACATGGCGAACATCGGTGGCCGCCCTGCAGGGACCATAACAGCGGCCTGTTTCCTTTCCCGCTTTGCCAAGGACTATCGCTGGGCGCACCTGGACATCGCCGGCACCGCCTGGCACTCCGGCAAAGCCAAGGGCTCATCCGGTCGCCCGGTGCCCATGCTGGTCGACTACCTGATGTCCCATGCAGGAAAGTAAGCCCTCCAGCTCCTCGGAGACCGGCAGCCCAGCTGCCGGCCACTCCGGACAGGAAGACCGGAACCAGCGCTACTGGTTTCACATCCTTGCCCAGAACACGCCCGCCGCCCGCAATCTCCACGCTGCAAAACTCGTGGACAAAGCCTGGCAGCAAGGCGACCGCGTGTGCGTCGTGTGCGATACCATGCAACACGCAGAAGAGCTGGACGACCTGCTCTGGAACTTCAGCCCGGACGCATTCATCCCCCATAGCGTTGTTCCGGACTCTGCCACAACCTGCTCCGACCCCGTTGGCATTCTGCTTTGCCCGCCGGCGCCAGAGGATTGGGATACCGTGATCATTCTCTCCGCAACCTTGCCGGCGGATGCCGACCGTTTCAAGCGACTGGCCCTGGTTGCCCATAACGACCCGAATGTTCTTAATCAGGCGCGGTCACACTTCAAGCAATTGCGGGCACTGGGGATTGAACCCCGGATGCATGATCAGAGGAAGCGTTAGGTTCGCCGCAAACAGGGCGACCATGTATAATCGTGCGTCTCAATTTTCCCTTGTGAATCAACCAACGGTCACTGCAGAACCCCATGGAAAAAACCTACCAGCCAGAAAACATCGAGCGCCAGTGGTACGAAAACTGGGAATCCAAAGGGTACTTCCGCCCCAGCGGTGAAGGCCAGTCCTACAGCATCGCGATCCCGCCGCCCAACGTAACCGGCAGCCTGCACATGGGCCACGCGTTCCAGCACACCATCATGGACACCCTCACCCGCTTCAAGCGTATGCAGGGCCGTAACGCACTGTGGACGGTTGGTACCGACCACGCCGGCATTGCCACCCAGATGGTGGTTGAGCGCAAACTCGCTGCGGAAGAAGACAAGACCCGCCACGATCTGGGCCGGGAAGAATTCATCAAGCGCATCTGGGACTGGAAAGAGCACTCCGGGGGCACCATCACCCGCCAGATCCGCCGCCTTGGCAATTCCGTGGACTGGGACAACGAACGCTTCACCATGGACGACGGCTTCTACAAAGCCGTTCAGGAAGTGTTTATCCGCCTGTACGACGAGGGACTTGTCTATCGCGGCAAGCGGTTGGTGAACTGGGACCCGAAACTGCACACCGCCATCTCCGATCTGGAAGTGGAAAACAAGGAAGAAAAGGGCTTTTTCTGGCACCTGCGTTACCCGCTGGCTGACGGCACGCAAACCCAGGATGGCAAGGATTACCTGATCGTAGCCACTACCCGGCCGGAAACCATGCTCGGTGACACGGCCGTGGCCGTGCATCCAGAAGACGAGCGTTATCAGCACCTGATTGGCAAGCACGTGATGCTGCCGCTGGTGAACCGTCGTATCCCCATCGTTGCCGACCATCACGCCGATCCGGAGAAAGGCTCCGGTTGCGTGAAGATCACGCCGGCCCACGACTTCAACGACTATGCCGTGGGCAAGCGCAACAACCTGCCGATGATTAACGTCATGACCCAGAACGCCAACATCCGCGACGTGGCCGAGGTGTTCAATGCCGACGGCACCGAAAACACCGAACTCGATGGCACCATGCCGGGTGCCTACGCTGGTCTGACCCGCGAGGCGGCGCGCAAGCAAATTGTTGCCGATATGGAGGCCGAGGGGCTGGTCGAGAATATCGAGGACCATGTGCTCAGCGTCCCCCGCGGTGACCGGTCGGGCCTGATTATCGAGCCCATGCTCACCGACCAGTGGTTTGCCGATGCCAAGACCCTGGCCAAGCCGGCCATTGAAGCGGTGGAAGACGGTCGTATCCAGTTCGTACCCAAGCAGTACGAGAATATGTACTTCGCCTGGATGCGCGATATCCAGGATTGGTGCATCTCGCGCCAGCTCTGGTGGGGCCACCGCATTCCGGCCTGGTACGACGCCGACGGCAATATCTACGTGGGCCGCAGCGAAGATGAAGTGCGCCAGAAGCACAACCTGGACGCCAATGTCGCCCTCGAGCAGGATGAAGACGTTCTTGATACGTGGTTCAGCTCTGCCCTGTGGACGTTCGGCACCCTGGGCTGGCCAGAGATCACCGAGCGCCTGAAAACCTTCCATCCGACCGACGTGCTGGTCACCGGCTTCGACATCATTTTCTTCTGGGTCGCCCGGATGATCATGATGACCATGCACTTCATGAAGAACGAAGACGGCACCCCCCAGGTACCCTTCCATACCGTCTATGTCACCGGCCTTATCCGTGATGAGCACGGGGACAAGATGTCCAAGTCCAAGGGCAACGTGATCGACCCGCTGGACATGATCGACGGCATCAGCCTGGATGACCTGCTGGAGAAACGAACCGGCAACCTGATGCAGCCCAAGCTGGCAGAGAAAATCGGCAAGCGCACCAAAAAGGAATTCCCGGAGGGTATCACCGCCCACGGCACCGATGCCCTGCGCTTCACCCTTGCCGCCATGGCAACGACCGGCCGCGACATCAACTGGGACATGAAGCGCCTGGAAGGCTACCGCAACTTCTGTAACAAGCTCTGGAACGCAGCCCGCTACGTGTTGATGAACACCGAAGGCGAAGACTGTGGTGTGAATGACGAGCCCGTGGAACTGTCTCTGGCAGACCGCTGGATCATCAGCGAGCTGCAAAGCTGCGAGCAGGACGTGATCCGTCACCTGGACCAGTACCGCTTCGATCTGGCGGCCTACGCGCTCTATGAGTTCATCTGGAACGAATACTGCGACTGGTATCTGGAACTGTCCAAGCCTGTGCTCAGTGATGAAGACGCCAGTGCCGAAGCCAAACGTGGCACCCGTCGCACCCTGGTGCGCGTACTGGAATCCGTTCTGCGCCTGGCGCACCCGATGATGCCGTTTATCACCGAGGAAATCTGGCAGCGGATCGCGCCCCTGGCCGGCAAGACCGGCGACAGCATCATGCTGCAGGCCTACCCGCAACCGGATGCCACCAAGCAGGATTCAGCGGTTACCGCTGATATTGAATGGCTCAAGGGCGTGATCGTTGCCGTGCGGAACATCCGGGGCGAAATGAACATCTCGCCGGCGAAGAAGATTCCGGTATTGCTGCGCGGCAAAGACGCCGAGGATCAGCGCCGCATGAATGACAATCGCCAGTTCCTGAGCTCCCTGGCCAAGCTGGAGAGCCTCGACTGGTTTGAGGGTGACAAAGCCCCCATGTCTGCCACTCAACTGGTGGGGGACATGGAAGTACTGGTCCCCATGGCCGGCCTGATTGACAAGGATGCCGAACTCAAGCGTCTGGACAAGGAGCTGGAACGCCTGCAGAAAGAGATCGGTCGCCTGGAGGGTAAACTGGGTAACGAGAAGTTCACGGCCAAGGCTCCAGCCGAGGTGGTCGAGAAGGAACAGGAAAAACTCCGGGACGCCCAAAGCAGCCAGGCCCGCCTGAGCCAGCAAAGGGCCGATATCGAGGCCATGTAACCGGCATGATCGGTATTCTCGGTGCAGGCTCTCTGGGCAGGCTCTGGGGCGCAATGCTACCCAACGGTTGCGTTGCCTTCGTGGCCAGACCGGGCGAGACCACCGACTCAAGCGTCGATTACCGTTTCCGGCCCTTTGAGGGGCCGGAATCCTCCATACAGATTCCCTTCCTCAGGACCGGCGACACGCCGGACCTGATGCTGGTAACAACCAAGGCCGGTGATACCCTGAGCGCCGTGGCAGGCGTGATCGACCAATTACCCTTTGACACCCCCATCCTGCTTTTCCAGAACGGACTGGGCAGCCAGCAATCTGTCGCCGAGCGGTGGCCGGAGCGCCCGATCCTGGCCGCCAGCACCACCGAGGGCGCAAATCGACCTGAACCGGGGCTTCTCGTCCATGCCGGTACCGGCGATACCTGGGTGGGTCCGCTGACGGAGCAGGCCAGATTCTCGGTGGACCGCGCGGTCGCCATGCTGGAAGACTCCGGCCTGGCCATTCATCGGGAGCCGGCCATCCTCCAGCGACTCTGGCAGAAACTGATCATCAATGCGGGCATCAATCCCTACACCGCGATCCTGAACTGCCCCAATGGCGACATCCTGTCTGCAGGGCTATATCAGGACACCATCGAGGAACTTTGCCGGGAATTGTCAGAGCTGATGAGCGCCGCCGTCCAGATTACGGAAACACCGGATTCCCTGCGCCAACGCATTGAACAGGTCGCTCAAAACACCGCCGGCAACACATCGTCGATGCGTGCCGATGTTCTCCGGAAACGCCAAACCGAGATAGACTTTATCAACGGGTATCTGGCAAAACTCGGAAAAGAACTCGGTATCGACACGCCGGTGAACCAAATGCTGACCGAACGGGTACAACAACTGTCGTCACATTAACAGGAGCAGACTGATGGGCAACCGCCTTTCCAAGATTTACACCCGCACCGGAGACGATGGCTCCACGGGCCTGGCCGATGGCAACCGGATTGCCAAGAATGCCCAGCGAGTTGAAGCCATGGGCACCGCTGATGAACTCAACTGCCATATCGGGTTGCTAATCGAAACCTTGGACAGCGACGACGAACTGGTGGAGAGCCTGCGCCGCATTCAGCATCATCTGTTTGACCTGGGGGGCGAATTTGCCATCCCCGGCAGCCGTGTGATTGGTGACGAACACATCGAATGGCTGGAAGGCACCCTGGACCGGCACAACGAAGGCCTGCCACCGCTGAAGAATTTTGTCCTGCCCGGCGGCAGTCCCGGCGCCGCCCAATGTCACCTTGCCCGGGCGGTCTGCCGTCGTGCAGAGCGGGTTGTCGTCGCCCTCGGCCATGAGGACTCGATCAACACCGCTTCCCGACACTACCTGAACCGTCTATCGGATCTGTTGTTTGTCATCGCCCGCGTACTGGCCCGGCGCGAGGGTGGCGAAGAGATTCTCTGGGAACAAAAAAAATCCGGCCTCTGAGGGCCGGATTTTTTATGCGCCTGATCGCGCGCAAAGGTCCGCTGGTCAGACCTTGAACGCTTCCACCAGACGCTGAAGCGACGCTGTCAGTTGCGACATTTCTCTGGAAGAACCCAGGGTTTCTTCAGCATTGGCGGCTGTTTTATGGCCCAGCTCGCCAATCTGCTCAACGTTCGAGTTCACGTTTTTCGCGACGGCAGACTGCTCTTCGGCGGCCTGGGCGATCTGGTGACTCATATCCACGATCACGGAGATGCCCTTGGCGATTCTATCCAGGGCCTCTGTCACCTCTCCGGACTTCTGCACCGTTGCCTCGGTCACGTCCCGGCTGTTGGTCATGGCCGACACCGCGTCCTTGACGCCGCTCTGGAGCCGGGAAATCATGCCTTCGATTTCTTCCGTCGATTTGTGCGTGCGCTGTGACAGCGAGCGAACCTCATCGGCAACCACCGCGAAACCACGCCCCTGCTCCCCGGCTCGGGCCGCCTCGATCGCGGCGTTCAGGGCGAGCAGGTTGGTCTGCTCGGCGATGGCCTTGATCTCGACCAGCACCTGACTGATGTTGTCACTGTCCTTGCTGACCCGGTTGATCACTTCCACCGCGCCTGAGATTTCACCCGCCAGCTTGTTGATGGTTTCAACCGTGTCGGCCACCACGCCCCGGCCGGTTTCTGTGTCCTGTTCGGCATTGCTCGCGCTGTCCGCAACCCGGTGCGCGCTTTCGGTGACTTCATGAACCGCCTCAACCATCTGGTTCATGGCTTCATTGATCTGGCCGCTTTCTTCCATCTGACGCGCAACCGCTTCGCTGTTGGCCGCAGCGGTGTCATTGACCCGGGTGGCCTGCTGGTCTACGTCCGCCGTCGTCCGGCTGACAGAGCGGATCAGCTCGGCAATCCGGTCGGTCATGTTATTGAATTCCGTCGTCAACTCGCCCAGCTCATCGCGGTTGCGCAAACTGATGTGCGTGGTCATGTCGCCGGCGGCAACGTTCCGCGCGGCTTCGCTGAAGCGGTTGATGGCAGTACGTACGGACATGAAGAAGCCGATGTAGAGATAGACAACCACAAGCAGCACGGCGATCAGGGCAACCACGATCAGGCGACGCTGGTTGATCTCACTCTCGAGCCGTGCGCGAAGGTTCGAGTCGACCACGCTGAAGGCAGCCGTCTTGACGTCGTCGTAGTGGGCCAACTGCCCGGACATCAGATCGTCGTATTCGGTCCAGGGCATTTCCAGACGCATGGGCGTTATCACGTTCAGATCCAGATGATCCCGAACCACCATCAAACTCTCGTCAACCCGTTGAATGGCGTTGCCTGCCTGATTGGCAAGGGCCGGCGATGCTTCAGAAGCAAGAGCCAAGGCCGGTGAAAGCAAGGAGGTGCGATTAGTCAACTGGTCATAGATTTCGTTCAGGGTTTCGCTCAGGGCGTAACCTACCTGCCCCTCGACCAATGCGAAGATTCCGTAGGATTTTGCCCGACCGATCACGGTGCGTGCAGCCGGGAGAGAGTCCTGGACCAGGCCCAGAATCAACTGGTTTTCTCTTGAGGCCCCCTGCCCCAAACCAGAGATTTCAATGGTGGCCGAAAGCAGCGCCTGTGCCTTCTGGACGAATTCCTGATAATACTTGAACTGAGGATCGAAGCTGCCCTGATAATTGTCATCGGCCCGCAATGCTTCCCACTCCTGGCGAAGGCCTTCAACCTGATCGGCCCAGGAGCCAGTCGTATCGAACGAGCGCTCTTCTGCGGTCAGAGCCGCCAAAAGGCTATCAATCTCAGTGGCCGCTTCTTCGGAAACTGCGGTAATGGCACTCTCATCCTTGATGATCGCCGGTGAGCGATAGTCTCGATAATCCATCGCCGCATCCACCAGCCGATCCACTTGCTGGAGTTGCTCCAGCCCCTCGACACCCCGGGTCATGGTCTGAACCGAGCGATTCAGCTCGGAAATGGCAAGCCAGGACAGCCCACCAATTGGTAAAAGAAACAGAATGCTGATGAGACTGAACTTGTAGACCATCGGCAGCCGGTTCATCAGGGCAATGGCAGGATTAATGAGTTGCTTCACAGGGACCCTCGTGCTGGCAAATAACCACTGAACGTTAATTCTTTTCTTCTATTGTCGCCTAAAGTCTTAAAAACTTAAGCTTTATTTGTTGTTAAACTGTAATGTTTTATAAAATCCGGGCTAAACGACGCCGGAAATAACCAGCAGGGCGAGTATGCATATCCATACCAGCATGCTTCTGTTCAGCAGATCCCTTACCGCTCGCAGACTCCTTCCCCCAAACGCTGTCCACTCATCCGGGTGAATCCGGGAAAACCTCGCTGGATCCAGTGCATACCCGGTTAACGACCCGTTGGCCGAAATCATGAGTACCTCGCCCGCTTTTTTGGAGGTTCCGGTCAGAGTCTGGCGAGTTTCACGCAGCCAGCCGGCCAGATCTCCGGCAATTCCGAACGTTAACGACAAAAGCCTGGCAGGAATCCAGCCGGCAAGGTCAGACATCTTTGCAAACCTCGGCCTGGCCGGCGCCTGCGGCCATTGCTCGGCGAGCGCTACCAGCCCACGCGCCAGGACCGCGAGACCGATACCGCCAACCACATACCAGAAAGCCACCAGAAAAAAGCGCTGGAACACCGAAACCATCAGTGCCTTGGACAGGGAGAGGTGCATGGCCTCGGGAGACACTGCGGCTCCCCGTTCATCGGCCGGAAGAAGGTCTTTCACATGATGCCAGGCCGACTGCATGTCTCCCCGGTGCCACGCCTCCGCATAGGCCCGCAGTACCTGTCGCCAGCCCGGCGTTCCCATAAGGACGACCAGCACCAGGAACTCCAGCGGGTAAGCCGCCATTCTCCAGCCAGAAGACACCAGCAGGTATTCCGCAAGCCCCAGTATCAGGGCCGGAAACAGGACCAGTGCCAGCCCGGTCGCTATCCCCGATTCATGGCCCGCCCTGACCCGGCTGCCGTAGCGGAACCAACGACGCCAGACCTCATCGCCAGACAGCATGTCCAGGGAATCCAGACGCCTGCGTACCATGTAGGCCAGAAGAAACACAACAAATACCATTCAGACGTTCCTCCCCGATCCTCGGACTATTTCCAGGGCTGACCGGAAATACCGCCAGTCAAAAGCCGGGCCGGGATCGCTCTTCCTGCCGGGCGCAATGTCGCAGTGCCCGGTAATCCGATTGGCCGTGATATCCGGCCAGGCCGTCATAATCAGGTCCGCCACTTTCGCCAGCATGCGATATTGCTCGGTGGTGTAAGGGGTGTCGTCGGTCCCTTCCAGCTCAATCCCGATGGAAAAATCATTGCATTCCTCCTGCCCTTCAAAACACGATCGGCCGGCATGCCAGGCCCGATCAAGCAGGCTGACAAACTGCACCAGCGCGCCATCGCGGCGAATCAGCAGGTGCGCAGACACCTGGACGCCCTCGATAGTCTTGAAGTAGGGGTGCGCAGAATGGTCGAGTTGGTTGCAGAAGAAGTCTTCTATTTCGCGGCCACCAAACTGGCCCGGAGGCAGGCTGATATTGTGGACGACCAGAAGAGAGATGCCCGCTCCATCCGGACGAGGCCCGAAATTCGGCGAAGGGGTCCAGCGGGCGAAGGAAATCCGCCCGGTTTCGCGAAGCGAATTTCCATCGATACCGGAGGCGGTAGGGCGTTCGGAAAAAACGTCTGAATCGGGCAAAGTAATTCCAAAAGTTTCAGAGCATTACAGCCTCTGATTGAATCACAAAGTTGCCACGGTTGCTACGAATCAGTCCTTGCGGCTGCTGCGCAGGTTGTCGATGATCGACTCCAGTGCCCGGTCGAAGATCAGACCATCATCCAGCATGCTGATTTTCCCGGATTCCATGTCGGCGGCCAGTTCCTGACGCAGATACTCTGCCACCTTCGCGCCACTGCGATTCACAAAGATATATTTGCCAGTAGCCTTGATAAAGGCCGCAAGCTTACAGCGCACCCGGGTTTCGTCGCGGGTAAGCTCAATCCAGGAACCCACACGCAGGCTTTCGGCCTTTGACAGCCACTCTGGAGATACTGAAGCAGTCTGCGTTTCAGCGTCAGCCTGGGAGGCAGTCTCGCTGACCACAGAAACAGGCACTTCAGGCTCGGCCGGCGAGGGCGTTGCTTTGACAGCGTCTTCGGCCGCCGGCTCAGGGGGCTCGACGGGCTGCTCAGCAGCGGGTTCCGGAACGAGCAGATCCTCTGGTTCCGAAGGTGATTCCGGCCTGGACGGAGCCGTCACCAATCGCTGGAAAACGTCCACATGGGCAAGTTCAAGGTCGCGAATGGCCGCATCGGTGGCAAACGGGTCCCAGGAAATATCCTGCAGTGCCTTGCGAAGGTCGTCCACAATGGCCGGTATTGCCCTCAGCAAATCTGACCTGGTGGTATCAGTGACCGGGCGCGGATCCACACTCCAGACCAGCTGCTCGGTCAGGTTCCGGGCGTGCTGCCACCGGTCGCTTTCCTCGCCCTCCCGGAGGACAACCCATTGCAGGTACCGGGTCCAGGCTTCGCTCAGGAGGCCGGCAACCGGTTCGGGTACGTCCCGCTGTTCTGTCAGCTCCTGAACCAGGCCTTCCGCCGCCTGGGACGCCCGCTCCTGACGAGCACGCCCTTCTTCAGCATCCCGAAGACGTTGCTCGACGAGCTCACGACGTCGGCGATCGAGATCCATGAAGTGGCTGAAATCTTTCAGCAACTCCTCGAACAGGGAGACGTTGGTAGTGAACTCAGACAGAACCCGATCTACCACTGATTCGATTTTGTCCCGAAGCGGGTCTCTTTGCCCGGCCTTCTTCTCGGTCCAGCCAATGGCCGAGAGTGCCAGCTCGTTAAGCAGTTTTCGAACCGGGTGACCGCCCCGGTTGAAAAAGTTCTTGTCACTCAGCGCCACTTTCAGCACCGGAATCTGCAGGCGCCCGATCAATGCTTTCATCACCGGATGCAGTTGGCGATCTTCCAGAATAAAGTCGAACAGCATGGAAACCAGATTGATCACGTCACTGTCGACCTGCCCAACGCTCAGGCTGTTGCCGTCGCCGGAACGCAGGATGGGTTGAAGCTGCTCGTTCAGAGGTACAACGGTACCTTCACCCCATTGCCTGCTACTCGACTGCGCTTCAGTCAAACGGGCCATGAGCCTGTCGGTGTCAATGTAGCTTTCGCCGACCGGGGATCCACCAGTGACAGCATTGGACTCACCGCGATGCAACAGCGCGCTGAGCTCCGAGAAAGTGGCCTGTGACTGAGACATACCCTGACTCTCGCTGGCAGAATCCGCCTGACCGCTGGCACTGGTCGGCACTGAACTCTCTCCTGACCCACGTTGACCAGAGCGGGAGGGCACCTTGCCGGTGGGCGGTCGTTTCATGTCAGGCATTACGCCTTCACTGATCAAGGTGCGATTGGCTTCTTTGTAGAAATCCCCGAGGGTATCGGCAAGCAGGCGATCAAACAGCTTCAGAACCACCAGCTTGGCCCGGATATCAATGTCGAGGTCTGCACAGGCCTCGGCAACACCGCCACAGATGATTTCAGGGCTCAGCGGCATTTGTGCGTCTTTCAGCTCGATGCCCGGCACCAGATGCCCGACCCGGACGGTAAGCAGACGGATCTGTTCGGTATAACGGTTCCGGAGTTTATTTATGAGATTGTCGACTGCCACCTGCTGCTCAAGCTGGGAATGATCAACGAGGCTGAGAGAGTCCTCGTCAACTTCATCCAGGGACCTGGCACTTTGTTGGGGCTGGAACCTGCCGATTTCATTGAAAGCCTGGCTGACGTACTGGAGGATCGAGACCACCATGGCCTTGCGACGAAGCCTGAGCTCCCGCATGGCATCAAAGTAGGCGGTCTGGTCGAGGTTGGAGCCGGCTCTGTCGGCGAGTTCAAACAGGGCATCATCGGCACGATCGAAAAAACTGGCAAGAACGGACTTGAGGGACTGACCCGATGCGTCACGAAGGCGCACGAGGGACGCAGGCAAAGAAAACCGGGCGGGCGGTTTCTGGCCTGAAAAGCTGACAACCTTGTTATCGTGCACCATCTCGCTGCTCCGCCCTGTCTTACACAATTGCCTGTTTATTTCTCCACTTCACATGATACGAGCTGCCCACGTCAGGTTGTGTCAGATTTTGTCACCTTTTGTGTAGACCTGACGTGCATCACAGTTTAGCAGCCCTGCCCCAAGAGTTTGGCGATTCACCAGCGGCGCTTTAGAATTGGCAGCCTGAAACGCCGACAACCCACTGCACCGGACTTTTTGCCCTATGATCCCCCCTGAACTCCTTCGCCAGGCCAGAATTGAAAATGTTGCCCAGAGTCTGCGGGAGGACATCGGCGATGGCGACATCACGGCCAGACTGATACCCGCCGACAAACACGCAACAGGGCGGGTAATTACGCGGGAAACCGCCACCATCGCGGGCAGGGAGTGGGTGGACGAGGTTTTCCGACAGGTGGATCCGGCCGTTGAGCTCAACTGGCAGGTGGCCGATGGCGAGACCGTGTCACCGGATCAGGTGTTGTTTACCATGCAGGGTTCGGCACGAAGCCTGCTGAGCTCCGAACGCGCGGCTCTGAACTGGCTCCAGTCCCTGTCTGGCGTTGCGACCGCCTGCGCCGGCTATGCCGCCCGGGTTGCGCACACCGGTGTTCGACTGCTGGATACCCGTAAAACCCTGCCGGGTCTGCGCCTGGCCCAGAAATACGCTGTAACCTGTGGCGGCTGCTTCAATCATCGGATCGGGCTGTGGGATGCTTTCCTGATCAAAGAAAATCACATTGCCGCCTGCGGCTCCATTGCCCAGGCCATTGAAGCCGCCCACCGGATTGCGCCAGGCAAACCGGTGGAGGTGGAAACCGAGAACCTTGACGAGCTGGAACAAGCCCTTCGAGCGGGTGCAGACATCATCATGCTGGATGAGTTCTCACTTGAAGACATGCGGACCGCGGTCGCTACCACGGGTGGCAAAGCAAAGCTGGAGGCATCCGGGGGAATCAATGCCGACACCCTGGTGCCGATCGCCGAAACCGGCGTGGACTTCATCTCGATTGGCGCGCTGACCAAGGATTTAAAGGCTGTCGACCTGTCAATGAGACTGGACTGATCACTCCCCGCTAAGCAGGCGGTCGATCACCTCCAGCTCCCGAACCAGCCTGTTACCGGACTCCGGTCGCCCCCGGAAATGCTCTTCGGCCATCGGCGCTATGCCGGAGGCCGAGGGCAACGGGTGGTCGTTTTCGATGATGATCTTCATTCTTTCCACAAAAACAAATTGCAGCCACTGGGTAAATTCCAGCGTATCGATGCAAAAGGGCTGCGCACTCTGGAACGCCTCGTCCGGTGGCGGCTCTGACTCCCAGAGCCCCAGCTGCCGCAACTCCATCTCAATGTTCAGAAGGCAGTCCGCAACCTGCCCGACCGGGTTACCGGATTCGGTCATATCAGTCTCGCTTCAATCGTTAAGCGGCTCAAGCTCCACGGTTTCGCCATGCAGAACCCGGAACAGGTCCTCGTACTGGCGCGTCAGTGGGTGCTTGGGTGCCATGTGAATCAGGGGCTGCCGGCTCTGGTGGGACTCTTTCATCTTCACGGAACTCGAGAGACGCACAGGCAGAACCGGCAAGCCCTCCTCGGTAAGCTCCCTAACCAGCTGTTTGGGCAGGCTGGCCCGCGGCTGGAACTGGTTGGCAACAATCCCTTCGACAACAAGATCCTCGTTGTGGTCTTCCTGCAGATCACGAATTTCGTTGAGGATGTTATACAGCGCCTGACGGGAAAAATCGTCACAGTCGAAGGGTATCAGGCAGCGCTGGGCTGCAATCAGGGCAGACCGGGTATAAAAATTGAGCGCCGGCGCGGTATCGATGTAGATCGCATCGAAGGATTCACCCAGTTTTTTCAGGGCTTCCCTCAGCTTGTATATCTTGTGCTTGGCCTCCAGCTTGCGCTCGAGAAAATCCAGCTCCGGGCTGGAGGGCATCACAAACAGGTTCTTGAACGGTGATGCATGGACAAATTCGTCCGGACGGCGATTGAACACGGTAAAGGCCACCGTCTGCTCCAGCATATCCGCCACGGTGTCCTTGAGCTCGCTGGCAGGCTTGCCCAGCAGGTAGTGGGTGGAGTTTCCCTGCGGATCAAGATCCACGACCAGGGTTCGCTTTCCACGAGCGGCGCTGATAGCTGCGAGATTGCACGTGATACTGGACTTACCGACACCGCCTTTCTGGTTGAATACCACCCGTCTCATTTTGCCTCTCCCTTGATGAATCCGTTATCGATTTCTGCCCTGCGATGAACCCATTCCAACTCACCACCCCATCACTGTCTTCACAAACGGGATAGTAAGCCGTCTCTGTGCCTGAAGTGAATTTTCATCCAGTATATCCAGAATCCCCAGCAAATCACCGAGCCTTCGGGGCGCCCGGCGCATTATATAGCTGGCCACATCATCCGCCATCACCAGGCCACGCTTCTCGGCACGGGCCCTAAGAATGGTCAGGCGATCCTCATCCCGGTAGATACCCAACTGGATGACCAGCCCGTGACTGAATCTGGAGATCAGATCCGGCAACTCAAAAGGCAGACTGGCCGGCAAATCGGCCAGGCTCACCAGCAAAAGGCCGCCTCGATCGAGAATCCGGTTATAGAGATGAAAAATGGCCTCTTCCCATACCCGCTGGCCTGCAATGCGGTCGACATCGTCAAGACAGACGATCTCATGGGTCTCAAGCCCCGACAAGGCATCGGGACCAAAAGGCTCGAGCTCTGCGATGCTGATACACACCGCTGCCCTGCCCTGCTTTTCGCCCAGGTGGCACACTGCCTGTAGAAGATGGCTCTTGCCGGTATCGGCATCACCGCACAGAACAACGACAGGCATATCATGAGGTTGCTGACAAACGCTTTCAAGACGCTGGGCTGCGCCCGTGTTCCGGTCGCCATGGAAATTGTCGAATCGGGCGTCATCACGCAGCTTGACCCCGAGTACCAACTGGGATGCGGTCATGGCCGGGTAGCCCTCCAGGCCCGCAAGCCCCACACAAACAGATAATGCCCCCCGCTGAACACGGTGGAAACAGCCACCAGGATAATGCCGGCATCCACCACCCAGGGCTGCATCGGCAGGTCCGCCAGAAGCACGATGATAGCCAGGGCTACAAGAATCTGGATAAACGTATTGATCTTGCCGGGAATGCTGGGCTCCATATCGTATCGACCAACCTTGTAGTGGTAGGCCAGAGCGCCGACTACAATCAGCAGATCACGCCCCAACACCAGCAGAAACAGCCACACGGGCAGCACAGCGGTGAGAGTAAGCATCAGGTACGCGGTGATCAACAAGGCCTTGTCGGCGAGAGGATCTGCAATTGCACCAAGCCTGGAACGCCAATTGAAATGGCGGGCAAGGAAGCCGTCAACCGCGTCTGTGCCGGCGGCCAGAAAGAATATCAGCAACGCTCGGCGATAATCTCCGATCAGTAACGCTCCCGCGAAGGGAGCGATCAGAAGAATGCGCAGGAACGTCAGGGCATTGGGAATCCAGCGCCAGCGGTGCAAATTCAAAAGACTCCCTCCGGTTACACCTTATTCGCCGCCATCGCTCCCGATGACAGAAGACGGTTGCCAACGATAATACAGAACCTGGTACAGGGATTCGAACGCCTCCCTGGCATCTTCCTCATCGACGGGCACCGGCTGATAGGTAAACAGGGCAGTCTCTTCAGACGCCTCCGCAGAGGTTTGCTGATCCGGGCCAGCCGGCTGCGATACCTCGCTCTCGAGCGCCTCTTGCGGGTTCGGCCCAGGCGACGCCACCTGGCCCTCTGCTGTGCGGGCGGTAACCGGAGGTTCTGCCGGAACGTCGGCCTCCATTGGAACGAAGCGCGGATCCAGGGCGATGTACTCCCGCAGCTGGTCCAGCTCACCGGAGAAAGCCACCCGCAGGGTCAGTTGTTCGTCCCGTACCCGATGGGCACCAACGCTAACCACGGGGGTCAGTCCTTCCAGCACCTTATTGGCGCCGGCATAGTCTTCAAGCGACGTAACGCCACGCAGCACAATGTCCACCTGGGGCGAATCGCCCACTTCCGATGCAGCAACCGCGTATCGGCTGGCGTATAGCTCCGCCCAGCGGTTTATCGTCGCCTCCGCCAGCGCTTCCGGGGTATCGGCGGTTACCGACTCTTCCCCGGCATTCATGGCCATACCATCGAAGACCCAGCCGGCACGCCATTGCCCGCCAGCACGGCTGACCCGCACCAAAGCGAGCACATCATGGTCCAGATTCCCGGATGCAGACTTCACCCGACCAATAAACTGCCCCCAGATATCCGAGAGCAATTCGCGGTCAGAGCTGAAATCTGACGGGGGCAGCGCCACGGGCAAGCCACGCTTTCTGGCCGCCTCATCGAACGCAGCCCTCCAGGCTCCTGCGTCTTCCAGACCAGAGCCGGCCCCGGGCCGTGTTACGAGTGTTCTCGATCCACGATCCTCGGCAGCAATCCAGGCCAGCGTGAGCGGTCTGTTGGCACCCCACACCGGCGCATCAATTGCAGCCAGCGCGCGATTCACGCCAACCGCTCCGAAGGACATGCTCAGAACACTCTGCCCGGACTCGCCACGGGCAACCTGATAGGAAAGCAGTAACGACTCGGCATCGGACAGCAGGGCTTCAACGCCCTCCATCGCCAGTACGTCTCGGGTACCGGAAACCCTTACCAGTACCTGGCTCAGCCCGTCTGCATATCCCTGGGCGAGTTGACCCGACGAGGACCCTTCCACTGGCACCTTTGCCGAATAGAGACCGGAAACCGTCACGGCACTCGCCTGAGCGGAAAACCCAGACAGCAGAACGGTGAACAACGCAACGACCCACGCCCCGGATAAAGACCTGTGTGCCGGCTTTTGCCCTGATACTGACATGAAACACCCTGCAATTCGCATGAATGGCGCATAGGATACACCATGCCCCAAGGTGTGAGTAGCGGCCCCGGATTTCGGAAAAGCAATATACATTTGGAGCGCCACACCGCACCTGTTAAAATCCGCCGCCTGACCCACTGGCCAACGGTTAAGTACACCATGAGCGAACAGAAGCCCTCCCTGACCTACCGCGATGCTGGCGTTGATATTGATGCCGGCAATGAACTCGTCAGCCGAATCAAGGACACCGCCGCGCGCACCCGCCGCCCCGAGGTTCTTGGCGGTCTCGGCGGCTTCGGCGCCATGGTCTCCATCCCCGCCGGATATAACGAACCGGTTCTGGTTTCCGGCACCGACGGAGTGGGCACAAAGCTCAGACTGGCCATGCAACTGGACAAGCACGACAGCATCGGCATCGATCTGGTCGCCATGTGCGTGAACGATCTGGTTGTCGGCGGCGCTGAACCGCTTTTCTTCCTCGACTACTACGCGACCGGCAAGCTGAACGTAGACGTTGCCACTCAGGTGGTTGCCGGAATCGGCGAGGGCTGCGAGCAGGCTGGCTGTGCGCTGGTCGGCGGCGAAACCGCTGAAATGCCGGGCATGTACGAAGGCGACGACTACGATCTGGCTGGCTTCTGCGTAGGCGTTGCCGAACGCAGCGAGATTATTGACGGCGGCCGCGTCCAGGCCGGAGACGTGCTGATTGCCCTGGGCTCTTCCGGCCCTCACTCCAACGGCTACTCCCTGATCCGGAAAATTCTGGAAGTCAGCAACGCTGACCTCGAGCAGCCAATCGGCGATACCACCCTGGCCAACGCCTTGATGGCACCGACTCGAATCTACGTAAAGAATCTTCTGCAGCTGATTCGCGAAGTCGACGTTCGTGCCCTCTCCCACATCACTGGTGGTGGCCTGCCGGAAAATATTCCCAGGGTGCTGCCGAACGGCACGATCGCTGCCATCGATACAAACAGCTGGTCATTGCCCCCGGTATTCCAGTGGCTCAAGGACAACGGCGGCGTTGCCAGTGAAGAGATGTACCGCACTTTTAACTGTGGTCTCGGCATGATTGTCTGCGTGCCTGCCAACCAGAAGGAGCTGGCCCTGGATACCCTGAAAGCACTGGGCGAACATGCCTGGCAGGTAGGCCTGATCGAACGTGCCGATGACGAACAGGCAGATGCCTGCGTTCGCTATGCACCGGGGCTGCTGTCGGCATGAAGGCAGATCAGACCCCGTTACCGAAAATCCTGGTGCTCGCCTCCGGAAGCGGCACCAACCTTCAGGCACTGATTGACGCCAGCCGGGAGCGGGATTTTCCCGGTCAGATCATTGCCGTTGGCTGCAACCAGCCCGGCGCGTTTGCCCTTGAGCGCGCGGCCCAGGCCAATATCGAGACCTTTGTGGTAAACCACAAGAATTTCGAATCCCGGGATGAGTTTGATGCCTCCCTGATGGCGGAAATCCTCCGATACAATCCGGATCTGATTGTCCTGGCAGGCTTCATGCGCATTCTGACCACGGATTTTGTTCGGGCATTCCGGGGTAAGATGCTGAACATTCACCCGTCCCTGTTGCCGAAGTACACCGGGCTGAATACTCACCGTCGTGCACTGGAAGCGGGCGATACCGTACATGGCGTTTCCATCCACTTCGTTACTGAAGAGCTGGACGGCGGCCCCGTGATTGCCCAGGCAGAAGTGGCGATTGTTTCCGATGACACGCCAGAAAGCCTCGCGGAGAAGGTACAGGCCAAGGAACACATTCTCTACCCCATTGTTGTCCGCTGGTTCTGTGAGGGCCGGATTCAACTGGGTAGCGATTATGTGTTGTTCGACGGCGAACCCTTGAACGCTCCGATGCGCTTGCCGGACAACTGAGGCATCGCCTGAACGAATTGTCATCCCCGCATCCTGCCCGAGCAGCTACACTGTCGCCATTGATGACGGTAATTGTTCGGGTTTAACAAGATGCTTTCACGACGTCTCATCAGATTTGGTTGCGCCGCACTGCTGGCCTGTCTCGGCATTCTCGCCGGACCGGTCACACTGCATGCCGAGACCGAAGCGGACCTCACCCCCTTCGAGGCCAGCTATACCGCAGCCATGGAGAAGGGTCTCTCTCTCAATGGCACCGCAAAACGCACACTCTCCTCCCAGGGCAACGATGTCTGGCTGTACCGCACGGATGTCGACTCCTTCATTGTCAGCATCGATGAATCGCTGGTATTCCGCTGGGAGGACGGGCACGTCATACCCATGCGATATCGATACCGCTTATCCGGTTTCCTGATCAGCGACCGCAAGAACTCTATCGACTTCGACTGGTCCGCAGGCATGGCAACCGGGGAATACAAGGGAAAGCCCTTCGAACTGGCGCTGGAAGAAGGCCTGCTGGATCCGCTGGGCTACCAGCTTCAGCTGCACCAGGACATCAAGAATGGCAAGCGGGAAATGACCTATCGGGTGCTCGACGGTAACTCTATCGACACTGATCGCTTCGCGGTGATCAATGGGGAGAATATGAGCACCGGCAACAAACAGAGCGCCACCCTGAAGGCGGAGAAGGTTCGCGAGGATTCCAAGCGCCAGACGCTGATGTGGTTCTCGCCGGAGCAGAATTTCCTGCTAGTCCGCCTCAGGCAGGTTGAGCCGGACGGCAGCACCTACGAATTGAAACTCAAGGAAGCAGAGTTCGAGCGCTAGACCTCACGCCCGGCCTCGCGCCACACGGCCTTGACCTCATCGGCAATGATCCGGAGGCCCTCGGCAACCCGGTCGTCGTCCTGGGAGTAGGTCACGCGCAGACACTCATGCCGGTGCCTCCAGCCATCTTCCGGCAATCCGGGAAAGAAATAGTGTCCGGAAACGACCAGAACCCCTCGGCTCTTCAACCGCTGATACAGCTCAAGGCTGGAGATCGGCAGATCCGGGAACCAGAGCCACAGGAACATGGCGCCCTCGGGCTTGTGCACATACCAGCGGCAGCTGTCCTCTCCCATGGCCTCCCGGAACGCGGATACCGCCCGTTCCATCTTCGCCTTGTAGAACGGGCAAACCACATCCCGGCTCAGGGACAATATTTCACCGGAACGAACCAGAGGCTCTGCCAGCATGGCGCCAAAACTGCCCGTGGCCAGGTTCATAATGGCATTAATGCCTGACAACGCCTTGATCACCGGTTCGGCCGCAATCACGATTCCGGTCCGCGCTGCCGGCAAACCAAGCTTCGAGAGGCTCAGGCAGAGGATGATCTGGTCGTTCCAGGTGGGTGCTGCATCAACGAACAGCAAGCTCGGAAATGGTGTGCCATACGCGCCATCGACGATCAGTGGTATGTCGTGTTGGCGGGCGAGCTCTTCAAGCCGGGCAAGCTCTTCGTCAGTAACGACGTTACCGGTCGGATTGGTGGGACGTGACACACAGATAGCGCCGGTCTCACCGGTAACCTCTACGGCATCAAAATCCACCCGGTATTTGAACTCGTGGGCGTCGGTGAACGAGATGTCCGGCTGCACCGCATGGAACAGGCCCGGTTCAATGCCAGCGTCAGCGTAGCCGATGTACTCGGGCGCAAGCGGCAAAAGAATATGCTTGCGGTTACCGTCCCCGTAGTCTCCGCCAAACATGTTGAACAACATAAAGAAGGCCGCCTGGCTGCCGTTGGTCAGGGCGATATTCTCGGGTTTCAGGCCCCAGCCATATTCGCGGTTGAGCAGCTCGGCGAGCGAGGCGATAAACTGCTTTTCCCCCTGGGGCGGATCGTAGATGCCGACCAGACGGCGAACATCGCCTTCGTTACGACTCATATCCGCGAGAATTTCCTGCACTCTCTGCTGGATCTCGGGAATATGCCCGGGATTTCCCCCGCCCATCATGATCATGTCGTCGCCGGATGCCATGGCGTTACCCAGGTCATCCATGAGGGACGTGATACCGGCATCGGCGGTGAACTTGCGACCAAAAGCAGAGAGTTTCATGGGATAAAATCCATCTGACCTATTCTGAATACAACGGGTAATACCGAAAGTGTAGCTTGCTCGCTCCCCAACGTTTATTCGGTGAGCGAAATGCCAAGGTTACTGACGCCCTCGTTGGCTGCATCCTCCCGGAGACGGGCCACGAACTGATCGGTTGGCGTGCGTTGGCGCTTCAGCTCCAGGATCAGGTCCCGCTGGAAGGTTTTGTCTTCTTTCATCAACGGGTGATGATCAAGCAGACGGACGAGCTCGTCTTCCTCGAGGTCTTCCCCTTCGGACAGCTCAATAAAGTTCATCACGGTTCCGGTCGCCATCTGTGACGCATCGGTAGCGCGGTGTTTGGAGGGGTTCAGGCGGTTCAGCAGAGCCTGCTCCAGTAGCTGACAGAAGTCGAAGGCCGGGTAAACACCGTAGGCGTCGTAGGCGTCCACGTCCGGCGACAGGGTTTCCAGTTTGGCGAGCAACTGCGGGATCGCCGATTCGGAGACGTCTTTTTGGAGGAGATCCCAGCCAAGATCCAGAAGCTGGCGCATTTTGGCACCGGTCTTCAGGCCCATGGCATCGGCAAACAGGGCGTAGTTCGGGAATGAGCGCTCAGCCAGAGCGAGCAGGAAGGCGCATTCGCGCCATCCCTGCAGTTGTGAAACGGCTTTCAGGAACTGGTTGGCGTTCATGTCCTGGGCAGGGTCACGCCGGTCTGGCCAAGATATTTGCCGCCGCGGTCTTTGTAGCTGGTTTCACAGATCTCGTCGGACTCAAAGAAGAGCATCTGGGCGACGCCTTCGTTGGCGTAGATCTTCGCCGGCAGGTTGGTGGTGTTGGAGAATTCCAGGGTAACCTGGCCTTCCCATTCCGGCTCCAGCGGGGTGACGTGTACGATGATGCCGCAACGCGCATAGGTGGACTTGCCCAGGCAGATGGTCAGGACGCTTCGGGGAATGCGGAAGTATTCACCGGTGCGGGCCAGTGCAAAGGAGTTCGGCGGGATGATGCAGACGTCGCCGGTGTAGTTGACGAAGCTGTTTTCGTCGAAGTTCTTCGGGTCCACGGTGGCGGAGTGGACGTTGGTGAAGATTTTGAATTCGTTGCTGCAGCGTACGTCGTAGCCGTAGCTGGAGGTGCCGTAAGAGATCACGCGGCCTTTTTCGGTTTCACGAACCTGTCCGCTTTCGAACGGTTCGATCATGCCGTGTTGTTCGGACATCCGGCGAATCCACTTGTCGGATTTGATGCTCATTGGCGAAGTCTCGTATCCACTGGGAAAATTGGGGCGTAGTTTACCTTTTCCCTTGGGGTCTGTCGAAGGCTGTCGAGTCTTTACTTCTGGGGGCTGCGGCTGAGTGCTCGGACCTCAGAATTGGCGGGCTGCGCTCATAGGAGCAGCCTTCCAAAAACCGCTACGAGCACATCCATGTGCGCTTGGCGAAGGCCATCCATGGCCTTCGACATTTTTGGAAGGCTGCCCCTAAGACCGCGAACTAACTTCGGAGTGAAACGCCGCAAACCTCGAGACGTTGTCAGTGCTCCGTGACTGAAACGCTTGAGATCGAACCGGAAAGGTTTCGCTCCCGAGTGGACAGTTCAGCCCCTACCCTTCTCGCGATATCCCGGTAACGACGGGCCACTTCGGAGTCCGGTTCGGCGATCACTGAGGGGGTGCCGCCGTCGGTCTGTTCGCGGATGGTCATGTGCAGGGGCAGTTGGCCCAGGAGTGTTGTGTCGTATTCCTGGGCAATGCGTTCACCGCCGCCGTGGCCGAAGAGGGGTTCTTCGTGGCCGCAGTTGCTGCAGATGTGGACGCTCATGTTTTCGACCACGCCAAGCACCGGGATATCGACTTTGCGGAACATTTCGATGCCTTTCTTGCCGTCCAGCAGGGCGATGTCCTGTGGTGTGGTGACGATGACGGCGCCGGTTACCGGGACTTTCTGGGCCAGGGTGAGCTGGATGTCGCCGGTGCCGGGGGGCATGTCGACGATGAGGTAGTCGAGTTCGTTCCAGAGGGTCTGCTGGAGCAGTTGCATCACGGCGCCGCTGACCATGGGGCCGCGCCAGACCATGGGGGTTTTCTCGGTAACGACAAAAGCCATGGAGTTGGCCTGGAGGCCGTGGGCGTCCATGGGGACGAAGTATTTGTTTTCGCGTGTGTCCGGGCGTTTGCCTTCGGGCACGCCGAGCATCATGCCGATGCTGGGGCCGTAGATGTCGGCGTCGAGGATGCCGACCCGTGCACCTTCGGCCTGGAGTGCCAGGGCCAGGTTGACGGCGGTGGTGGATTTACCGACGCCACCCTTGCCCGACGCGACAGCGATGATGTTTTTCACGCCGGGTACCGAGGGCAGATCTTTCTGGACTTTGTAGGAGTGGATTTTCTGGCCCACGTGGACGTCCACATTCTCGACACCGTCGACGTCTTCCAGAGCATTACCGACAAGCTGCTTGAGGGCACCTGCAATGCCTTTCGAGGGGTATGGCAGCTCGACCATGAGGGTGACGTTTCCGCGCTCGTCGGCGTTCAGGGATTTTACGGCACCCAGTTGGTAGAGGTCCTTGTTGAGGTAAGGATCACGGAACTCGCGAACCGCTGATTGCAGGGCCTGCTCAGAAATCTGTGTCATCGGGTTCTCCGGAATAAGCTCATGCTCGATTTTAAGCACGGAAACAGGTGATTCGGGTGAAAATTCTCTGCTCGGAAGGTATCATCTGTGCCCGTTTCTGACCATATGGGGTCTTTACCTGGGGCAATCAATCAAGACAGCCACCAGTTCCCCGTTTTGTCTTTCCAACCCGTGTCAACATAAGGTTCGGACATCACCATGACGCAAGCGAGCAAGCAACAGCGCGATATTCTGGTTACCAGCGCCCTGCCGTACGCCAACGGCCCTATTCATCTGGGGCACCTGCTGGAATACATTCAGACCGACATCTGGGTGCGTTATCAGAAGATGCGTGGCCAGAATTGTTACTACGTTTGCGCCGATGACGCCCATGGCACTGCCATCATGCTTCGTGCCGAGCGGGAAGGCATTACCTCCGAGCAGCTGATCGACCGGATCCGCGAGGAGCATCAGGAGGACTTCGCCGGGTTCCACATCCTGTTCGACAACTATTACACCACCCATTCCGAAGAGAACCGCTATTTCTCGGAATATATTTACCGTCAGCTTCAGGAAAACGGGCACATTGCCACGCGCAAGATTACCCAGTCCTACGACCCTGAGAAGAACATGTTCCTGGCGGACCGGTTCATCAAGGGCACCTGCCCCAAGTGCAAAACCGAGGACCAGTACGGGGATAACTGCGAGGCCTGTGGCGCAACCTACACGCCGGCCGAGCTGATCAATCCGCGCTCGGCGGTTTCCGGCGCCACACCGATCGAGAAAGAGTCCGAGCACTATTTCTTCAAGCTGCCGGATTTCCAGGACTTCCTCGCCAAGTGGACCCGCAGCGGCACGCTGCAACCCCAGGTGGCCAACAAACTGGCGGAATGGCTGGACGCAGGCCTTCAGGAGTGGGACATCAGCCGTGATGCGCCCTACTTCGGTTTCGAGATTCCGGACGCGCCCGGGAAATACTTCTACGTGTGGCTGGATGCGCCGATCGGCTACCTTGCCAGCTTCAAGAACCTTTGCAACCGGGAAGGCATCGATTTCGAGCACTTCTGGAAGGCCGATTCCACCGCCGAGGTCTACCACTTCATCGGCAAGGACATCATCAACTTCCACGCGCTGTTCTGGCCGTCCATGCTGCACGATGCGGGCTTCCGCACACCAACCGCAGTCTGGGCTCACGGCTTTGTCACCGTTAACGGGAAGAAAATGTCCAAGTCCCGCGGCACGTTCATCATGGCGCGCACTTACCTGGATCATCTGAACCCCGAATACCTGCGCTACTACTTCGCCGCCAAGCTGACCGGCAGCGTGGATGACATGGACCTGAACCTGGAAGACTTTGCTGCCCGGGTGAACTCGGATCTGGTGGGCAAGGTGGTAAACATTGCCAGCCGCAGTGCCGGTTTCATTACCAAGCGCTTCGACGGCCAGCTTGGCCAGGTCACCGAGCACGCCAAACTGAAGGAATTCATCGAGGCCGGCAAGGAAATCGAGGAATACTACGAGTCCCGCGAATTCGGCCGCGCGATGAGACGGATCATGGAACTGGCAGACATTGCCAACCAGTACGTCAATGATGAGCAGCCTTGGGTGATCGCCAAGCAGGAAGGCCAGGACGAGAATCTCCAGGCCATCTGCACCAACGCCATCAACATGTTCCATCTTCTGATGACCTATCTGGCACCGGTGCTGCCGGAGACCGCCAAGGCCTCCGAGGCTTTCCTGAATGCACCGCTGGACTGGAACAATCGGAGCGAACGCCTGGAGAACCACGGCATCAACAAGTTCAAGCCGTTGATGAACCGTGTGGATATGGCCCAGATCGAGAAAATGCTGGATTCCTCCAAGGAGGAGTTGCCCGCAGCGACCGGAAAACCGGCACCCGCTGCCAATCTTGAACCCATCGCCGATGAAATAGAATTTGGCGATTTCGCGAAAGTGGATCTTCGGGTCGTTAAAATTGTCAAAGCAGAGCATGTGGAAGGTGCCGACAAGCTTCTTCGCCTCACCCTTGACATAGGGCATGGCGAGCGCAACGTGTTTGCTGGTATCAAGTCAGCCTACAAGCCGGAAGATCTCGAGGGACGCCTGACCGTCATGGTCGCCAACCTCAAGCCGCGGAAGATGAAGTTCGGAATGTCCGAGGGTATGGTTCTGGCGGCCGGCCCGGGAGGCAAGGACATCTTTATCCTGTCCCCGGATTCGGGCGCCACGCCCGGCATGCGGATTATGTAAGGGCGACCGGGCTGAGCGCTGACAGGTGCCAATGGAGCAAGGTAAATGACCGAATATCTGCTGATTCTGGTCAGCACCATTCTGGTGAACAATTTTGTACTGGTTCAGTTCCTGGGCCTGTGTCCCTTTATGGGCGTTTCCGGAAAACTGGAAACGGCCATGGGGATGTCCCTGGCCACCACGTTCGTGCTGACCCTGGCTTCGGTGTGCAGTTACCTTGCCTATACCTACCTGCTCGAGCCGCTGGACCTCGCGTTCCTCAGAACCATCACCTTTATCCTGGTGATTGCCGTGGTGGTTCAGTTCACCGAGATGGTGGTGCGCAAAACCAGCCCGTTGCTTTACCGGGTATTGGGCATCTTCCTTCCGTTGATCACCACGAATTGCGCGGTGCTGGGCGTCGCCCTGCTTAACATCAACAAGAACAACAACTTCGTTGAGTCCGTGTTGTATGGATTTGGTGCAGCAGCGGGCTTCTCGATGGTTCTGGTGCTGTTCGCCGCCATGCGTGAGCGCATCGCCGTGTCCGATGTGCCGGTGGCCTTTCGCGGTGCTGCCATCGGGCTGGTGACAGCCGGATTGATGGCCCTGGCTTTCCTGGGCTTTGGCGGCCTGGTCAGCGTTTGATCGGCCGGCGGGATTAGGAGTAACAGGTTATGTGGACAAGCGTTCTTGTTGCCGTTGTGGTGCTTCTGGCCCTGGCCGTTGTTTTCGGCGGCCTGCTCGGATTTGCGGCCGAACGGTTCAGGGTGGAGGGCAACCCGCTGGTGGATCAGATTGACGCCCTTCTTCCCCAGACCCAGTGTGGCCAGTGCGGCTATCCCGGTTGCCGGCCCTACGCCGAATCCATTGCCGAGGGGGGGCCGATCAACAAATGCCCGCCGGGCGGCGAGTCTACCATCAAGGCACTGGCAGACCTGCTGGATGTGGAACCGGAACCCCTGGATGCCGAACACGGCGTTGAACAGGTCAAACGGGTTGCGGTGATTCGTGAGGACGAATGCATTGGTTGCACCAAGTGCATCCAGGCCTGCCCCGTGGACGCCATTCTTGGCGCCGCCAAGCACATGCACACGGTCATTGAGAGCGAATGCACCGGCTGCGATCTGTGTGTTGATCCCTGCCCGGTGGACTGCATCGACATGGTGACGGTGGAACCCGATATTCGTACCTGGACCTGGACACCGCCCAAATCCGGACTCATTGCCACCGATCGCCAGGGAGCCAGTGCCTGATGACTCAACTCTGGGACTTCTCCGGCGGTATACATCCTCCGGAACACAAAGACATCTCGACCGCGCGTCCGATTCGCGATGCGGGCATGCCTGCCCAGTTGGTTCTGCCACTTCAGCAGCACATCGGCGATCCGGCGGAGGCCATTGTTGAGGTCGGCGAGCGGGTTTTGAAGGGCCAGAAAATTGCCGACGTTAAAACCGGCATGGGCGTTCCCGTTCATGCACCGACGTCCGGGGTAATCGAGAGCATCGCCGACTTCCCTGTCCCCCATCCCTCAGGTATGGCGGACCGGTGCATCACCCTGAAACCGGATGGCGAGGACCAATGTTGCCAGCGCAGTCCAGTGGCGGATTATCGTTCTCTGGAGCGCGACGAGGTTCTGCAAATTATCCGTGATGCCGGTATTTCCGGTATGGGTGGAGCCGGCTTTCCCACCAATATCAAACTCCGGCCACCAAGGGATCGCAAGGTCAGCACGCTCATTCTGAACGGCGCAGAATGCGAGCCCTATATCACCGCTGATGACATGACCATGCGGGAAAAGGCCGACGAGGTGGTTGCCGGGCTAAAAATCATGGCGTGGATTCTGCGCCCCGAGCGTTGCGTGATCGGTATTGAGGACAACAAACCCGAAGCCATTGCCGCGCTGCGAAAAGCCACCGAAGGCACCCAGACCGAAATTGCGGTTGTTCCCACCAAGTATCCCTCCGGTGGCGAGAAACAGCTGATCCAGATACTGACCGGCATGGAAGTGCCCAGCGGCGGAATTCCCGCCGATATCGGCGTGATGTGCCAGAACATCGGAACCGCCGTTGCCGTGGCAAATGCGGTCCTGGAGGGTACGCCGCTGATTTCCCGAATTGTTACCATCACGGGGGAAGCCGTTCGGGAACCGGGCAACTTCGAAACGCTTATTGGCACACCGATTAAGCATCTGCTCGGGCAGGCTGGTGTTAACCAGGATGCGGTCAGCCGCCTGGTGCTTGGCGGCCCCATGATGGGTTACACACTCACGACCGAAGCGGTACCGGTCATCAAGACCACCAATTGCGTGATTGCGGCAACGGCAGCTGAACTGCCGGCACCACCACCGGAACAACCCTGCATCCGGTGTGGCCAGTGCGCCGAAGCCTGCCCCATGGAGCTGTTGCCGCAGCAACTTTTCTGGCACGCCAAGGCCACCGAATTTGAAAAGGCGGAGCACCTGAACCTGTTTGACTGCATAGAATGTGGCGCCTGTTCCTATGTTTGCCCGAGTTCGATTCCGCTGGTTCAGTACTATCGGTTCGCCAAGGGTGAAATCCGTGCCCAACAGGCAGAACAGTTGAAAGCCGACCGGGCCCGGGAACGCTTCGAGGCACGCCAGGCCCGCCTCGAGCGCGAGCAACAGGAGAAAGAACTGAGGCGCAAGGAGCGGGCGCAGGCCGCAGCCGAAGCAGCCGCGAAAAAACAGGCAGAGGCGGAGAAAGCGGCCGCCGACGGTCAGGCTGTTGACGAACGTGCCGCCAAGTCGGCGCTTGTGGAGCAGGCCCTGGCCCGTAAGAAAGCAAAGGCACAAGCGTCCCAGTCGCCTGCCCCCAGTGCGCCGCCGACCGAAGAAAAGCCCGACATCGAGGCCCTTGAGAAGCAGCTGGAGCAGGCCAGGTCCAAGCTGGAAACCATGCAAGGCATGCTTGATGACGCCAAAGCCCAGCAGGCAGACAACGTCGAGAAGCTGGAGAGGGCCGTGGCCAAGAATCACGATCGGGTGCAAAGAGCGGAAGAGGCGCTGTCTGAGGCCAGAGAAAAGCTGGCCGCCGGTCCGACTGAATCCCAGACAACCCACTAAACGAGATCAGGCAACACATCCATGGCATTTGTTCAGCAGTCATCGCCACACGCCCACAAGGCCCGGCCAACATCCCGCGTGATGTTGTGGGTTCTTATTGCGGCATTGCCTGGCCTGTTGGCCCAGACGCTATTCTTCGGCTGGGGCAACCTGATCAACGTGGTCTTCTGTATTGCCCTGGCGATCGCCTCTGAAGCTGCCCTGCTCAAGCTCAGAAAAAAGCCGGTCGCCTTCTTCATCAAAGACAATACGGCCGCCGTCACCGGCCTTCTGTTAGGTCTGTCGCTGCCACAATTTGCGCCCTGGTGGGTATCTGCGGTCGCAGTGATCTCGGCTATCGTTGTGGCCAAACAACTCTATGGCGGGCTGGGCTCAAATCCTTTCAACCCTGCCATGGTTGGTTACGCCCTGGTTCTGGTGTCTTTTCCGGTGGCGATGACGACGAACTGGGCAGAGCCCGCCATGCTCTGGGACGGTGCTCCGGGCTTTGGCGAGACCCTGGCAACCATAGCCTCCGGCCAGCAAACAGCGGTCGATGGCTGGACAATGGCAACGCCTCTTGACGAGTACAAACACAAGATCACCACCCACACAGCAACCGAGGTGCTGAACCACCCGACGTTTGGTGAGGGTATCGCCAGAGGCTGGGAATGGGTCAATGCGGCATTTCTGGCAGGAGGCCTTCTGCTCATCGCCCTGCGGATCATTACCTGGCACATTCCGGCAGGATTTCTTGGTGGGATGATCGTAATGAGCCTGGCCTTTGGCAACAATGCCGACCTCTATGCACCACTATCCCTGCATCTGCTTGCAGGCGGGACCATGCTCGGCGCCTTTTTTATCGCTACCGACCCGGTGTCAGCAGCTACGAGCCACCAGGGGAAACTCATCTATGGAGCGGGAATTGGCATTCTGATCTACCTGATCCGCACCTGGGGCAATTATCCCGACGCCGTGGCGTTCAGCGTTCTTCTGATGAATTTTGCCGTTCCTTTCATTGATCATTACACACCTCCACGCACTTATGGCCACCACAAGGCCCGTCGGGGTGTACCGGGGAGCCAGGGGTAATCATGGCTGCAGTTGCACAGTCCATCCGCCGCAGCGCCATCGGGCTCGGCCTGTTCGCCGTGATCACCGGCGGCACCATTGCCGTAACCCAGGTGGCCACGGAAGAGCGAATTCGTGAACAGGCCGCCCGCGCAGAGGCCCAGGCCCTGTATGAAATCATTCCCGAAAGCCGGCACAACAACGACCTGCTCAGGGATACGGTACAGTTGCCTGCCAGTGAGCGCCTGGCACAGCCCGGCCCTCTGAACGTCTGGGTAGCTCGACAGAACGAGCAGCCCATTGGCATGATAATGCCCGTGGTAGCACCCGACGGGTATTCCGGCAAGATTCATCTCCTCGTGGGAGTGGACATGACGGGGACCATTCTCGGAGTGAGGGTAACCAGTCACAAGGAAACGCCGGGGCTGGGAGACCAGATCGAAACCCGCAAATCCGACTGGATCAAGAGTTTCGATGGCCGCTCGCTGGGCAAACCACCGCACCGGGAGTGGAACGTTAAAAAGAATGGTGGAGAATTCGATCAGTTCACAGGCGCGACCATCACGCCAAGGGCTGTAGTGAAAGCGGTTCAGAAAGCGCTGATCTATTTTCGGGAAAACCGTCAGATTATCCGGGAGCGGCTCAACGAAGAGCCGTCACCGAGAGATAAGATCCTGAACCCTGAAGCGATTGCCGGCGAATCGTCCAATACGGAGCATTCCTGATCATGGCAACCAAATCATCGAGCGAAATCATCCGCGACGGGCTCTGGGACAACAACCCGGCCCTCGTCCAGGTGCTTGGGCTCTGCCCGCTTCTGGCCGTGACCAGTACCGTTGTTAATGCCATCGGGCTTGGGCTGGCTACACTCATGGTGCTCATGGGGTCCAATCTTGCGGTGTCACTGATTCGCAATTTCGTAAGCGAGTCTGTGCGCCTGCCCGCATTCGTCATGATCATCGCTTCATTCGTAACCTGCGCCGAATTGCTCATGCAGGCCTTTACCTATGAGCTTTATCTGATTCTTGGCATCTTCATTCCACTGATCGTCACCAACTGCGCCATCCTCGGCCGGGCTGACGCTTTTGCTTCCAGAAATCCACCACTTCCGGCACTGCTGGATGGCGCCATGATGGGCCTTGGCTTTCTGGCGGTGCTGGTTGTTCTGGGCGGCCTTCGGGAACTTATCGGACAGGGCACCCTATTTGTGGACATGCACCTGCTGCTGGGCCCCGTTGCTGCCGACTGGGTGATCCGCCCCTTCGACAACTACCCGGATATGCTGTTCATGATTCTTCCGCCCGGCGCCTTTATCGGGCTAGGACTGCTGATCGCGCTCAAAAATGGTATCGACAACTATCTGGAAGAGCGCCGCAAGGCACATGAACCAGCGCCTGTAGCAGCAGGCAGCAAGCGGGTCCGGGTTACCGGGAACGTATCCTGAGTCCGCACTTGCACAAGACTGAGAGCTGATGAACAAACAGAAACGCATTGAGATCTTCACCCGCCTCAGGGAGGCCAACCCCAACCCGACCACCGAGCTGAACTATTCCAGCCCGTTCGAGCTGCTGATTGCCGTTATTCTTTCGGCCCAGGCCACGGATGTGGGTGTCAACAAGGCTACTGACAAGCTGTTCCCGGTCGCCAACACCCCAGAGGCCATCCTGGCCCTGGGAGTCGATGGCCTGAAGGAGTACATCAAGACCATTGGCCTGTTTAACAGCAAGGCCGAGAACGTGATCAAGACCTGTCGAATCCTGATTGAGAAACACGGCGGCCAAGTGCCGGAGCGGCGGGAGGATCTGGAGGCGTTGCCCGGGGTCGGTCGCAAAACCGCAAACGTGGTCTTGAACACCGCCTTCGGCCACATGGCCATGGCGGTGGACACTCACATCTATCGCGTGTCGAACCGCACCGGCATTGCGCCCGGCAAGAACGTTCTGGAGGTGGAGAACCGGTTGATGCGCCTGGTGCCAAAAGAGTTTCTGCTGGACGCGCACCACTGGCTCATTCTGCACGGGCGCTATACCTGTACCGCCCGCAAACCGAAATGCGGCGCCTGTATCATTGAGGACCTGTGCGAGTTCAAGCAGAAACGGGATTATCTCTGAATCCGCGGCGTAAAAAAGCCGGCATCTTGCCGGCTTTTCGTTTCAGATGCCAAGCCGCGGTTAGCGCTGACCCAGCATTTTTTCCTTCAGATCCTTCTGAGCCGGCTTATCGGACAGCCAGATTCCGAACAGGGCCTTTTTAAAGGCCAGGTCGCCAACCGTGTCCTTTTGCTCGCCGTTCTTGAGGACCCGCACGCCTTCGCCCGGCAGGTACACCAGATCGAAAACGTCACCCTCGGTGATTTCTTCCTGGAAGACCGCCATAAACTGGTCCACATCCTCCTGGATAGATGCCATGTCGCCGTCGGTGGAGGCCTCGAAACCTTCCAGGGTGGCCTCTGTCATGCGTTCGCTGGTAATCATGCCGGAGATAATGTGCAGAGTGATGGCCTGGGGCTCATCTGCGTTAATCACGGCCTCACCATCGTCGATGGTCTCGGGAACGTACAGACCGCCGACATACAGGTCCATGAACCATTTGGAACGGGTACCTGCGCCATTAAGCGTGAGTTCGGTATCCATGGCGGAATAGGTATCCGGAACATCAACACCTTCCACGGTGAGTGCGGCGGCTGGAGCAGACAGCAGGGCCGTCAGCGTCAGAGACGCAAAACCGGTTGTAAGAGCCTTCTTCATAGTCCTTTCCTTTTCGATCGTTATTATTGACGTGTTTCATTCGTGCACCGGGTTTCGACACCCTTATCCCCGCCCGGTCACGGCATTCTATCAACGGCGCTGGCGGGCGGGACGCGCCCTGGTTCTCATTTGGAGCGATCCTGAAACACAAAAAAGCCGGCCAGGGATTCCCTGGCCGGCTTTGGATCGAAAGAAAAGAAAGACGTTACTTGAACAGCAGGTTTCCTGACAGGCCTTCCTTCTCCAGGATCTCACGAAGACGACGAAGCGCCTCGACCTGGATCTGTCTTACTCGCTCACGGGTCAGACCAATCTCCTGGCCGACTTCCTCCAGCGTGCTCACCGGGTAACCCCGCAGACCAAAACGGCGTGACAGAACTTCCTGCTGCTTGTCGCTAAGCTGGTCAATCCACTTCTCCAGGCAGGAACACATATTGTTGTCCTGCAGGAGATCCGCCGGATCCGAAGCCCCTTCATCCGCTACGGTATCCAGAAGCGACTTTTCGCCACCGGCACCAATGGGAGTGTCCATGGAAGCGACGCGCTCATTGAGACCCAACATCCGCTTAACGTCGGCCACGGGTTTATCGACCATTCTGGCGATTTCCTCCGCCGAGGGCTCATGATCCAGTTTCTGGGTCAGTTCCCGCGCTGCACGGAGATACAGATTGAGTTCCTTGACCACATGAATCGGCAGACGGATGGTGCGGGTCTGATTCATGATGGCCCGCTCAATGGTCTGGCGAATCCACCAGGTGGCGTAGGTGGAGAATCGGAAACCCCGCTCCGGATCAAACTTTTCCACCGCCCTGATCAGGCCAAGGTTGCCCTCTTCGATCAGGTCCAGCAGGGTCAGCCCCCGGTTCACGTAACGTCGTGCGATCTTCACCACAAGGCGAAGGTTGCTCTCGATCATCCGTTTGCGGCCGGACTCCTCTCCCTTGCGTGCCAGACGGGCAAAATAGACCTCTTCTTCCGGCGTAAGCAGGGGGGAAAAACCAATTTCGTTGAGATACAGCTGAGTGGCATCCAGCTGCTTTTGACTGGTGAAATAACGTCCCTGGGTGGGGATGTCCTCTTCTACTTCGGCCACTTCTTCGGTGGGCTCTTTTTCAACTTTCTCTTCTGCTAACAATTGATCCTCGGCATCGTCCATGTCCGATACACGATCAATGATGATGTCTTCTTGCTCTGCTGACATTTGTCTTGCCCCGCCTCTCAATAATCCTGGATGTTCGCCCGATACTTCTTGTTATTGCGGACGTCTTTGTCTTCACACTTTTTTCTTCAGGACATTTTGTTGGTCGGCCTGTCATGGCCTTTACCGTTCTTGTTTTTCTTGCGAACGCGGTGTTTTGTCAGTGCCAGGGTGTGCGATCAGGGCAGCCTGCTGACTGCGTCATTCATTAGCGCGGCGGCAGATAATGGACTGGGTCAACCGGATTGCCATTTTTACGAATCTCAAAATGCAACATGGGTCGTTCAGCGCCACTGCTACCGAGCTCTGCGATCACCTGCCCGGCTTTCACATCCTCCCCTTCCTGCACCAGAATCTTCCGGTTATGAGCGTAAGCACTTAAATAGTGCTCGTTGTGATTCACGATAATCAGGTTGCCGTATCCAAGCAACCCGTTGCCGGCATAGACCACATTCCCGGTGGCCGCAGCTCTTACAGCATCCCCGGCTTGCCCGGCAATATCAATACCTTTATTGACTTTTCCGGATGTTGAATATCCAGCAATTACAGTGCCAACGTGAGGCCAGCGCCATTCAATCCGGGCCACGGTCTGGGTCTGGGAAGCGAGCGGCGCGCCCTTGTTCGCCGCTCTCGTCACCGCAGGTTTGGGTGCCGTGGCGGCTGTCTGTTTTGGAGGCGAAGCACGACTCGCCGTTCTCGGCGGTTGCGATCCAGACGGCTTTTTGGCAGCTGTAGTCTGACTGCCCGAGGTTACATTTCCGCGAAGATCCAGACGAATCACCTGACCCGCTTTGAGATTCCAGGGCGGACCAATGCCATTGGCGTCGCCAAGCTCGCGGTAGTCCCGACCATACCGCCAGGCTATGCTGTAAAGGGTTTCGCCGGGTTTGACGACGTGGCGGCCCCAATAGACCGGGGGATTGTAAATGTCGTCCTGGTAGAGTGCCGGCGTGTTACAGCCGGAAAGTAACAGCAGGACCATGAGGGGCAGGAGTGCAAGGCGGCTGGCCAGCACCTTTTTCGCGGGGCGATCAGGCTCTGAGGCACCGGACGGGAACCGCGGGGACGCCGGTGAAACGGCAGTGATGAGCCCACGCATGAATCTCACAGGAATAAAACTGACCCAGTTATGAAAAATCCGTATAACCGCTGTCGGTTGTCGAAGCAGTTTCTAAAGTTTTTATAGTAACTTGCTAATATATTGCACATTTTTCTCGGGAAGCCAAGTTACTGACCGACCTCCCTTGTTACCTCCAGAAACATCCGTTTTGTGCGTTAGGTAACACTCTTCGCACACAGTCGCCTCAAATCACCTCGATGGTGCGACCTCTCCATGCCGGGAACCGAGCCACTCCACCAGCAGAACGAGGGCAAAACCGGCCGCCGCCATGAGCAGGGCAAATAGCACCTGGGGATCCTGGCCGGCCTGCTCCGCAAAGGTAGAGGGCCAGATACTCGTCTCATTAAGAGGAACTTGTTCACCGGAGCTGTTGGTACGCCAACTGAGAGTCTCCTTCCAGGGCCAGACCTTGTTGAGCGCTCCAATCATGAAGCCGGTGAGCAAGGCGAGCACGAGATCATGAAAATGGTGGAACGCCCAGGTGATCAGGCGGGCGATGGATAAAAGACCCACCACGCAACCTGCCATAAACAGAAGCAGAATGCCCGCGTCCAACGATTTGATCGCGGCGAGCACGGGCGCATACATACCAATAATCACCAGGATAAAGCTGCCCGAGATGCCAGGAAGAATCATGGCGCAGATGGCCAGCGCGCCGGCACCAAAGAACGCCAGAGTGGAAGGCGCGACCTCGCTGGCAGACAGGGTGGTTATCCACCACGCGATAACAATGCCGAACAACAGCGGAACCAGCAGTGCGGGCTTGTAGTGTCGCACCTGACGCCCGACATGCCACACCGAAGCGACGATCAATCCAAAGAAAAAGCTCCAGATCAGGATCGGGTAGGCCACCAGCATATAGCTGATCCCAGATGCCAGGGTAGCAATACTGGTCAGGACGCCCGCCAGCAAGGCGACCAGAAAAGTTCCGTCACAGGCGTGCCAGAACCGACTGAACCGGCCGCGAATCAAGTCATGGAAAACTGCTCCCGGAACCGCGTTGATAGCTTCCAGGAGGCGGAAATAGATACCGGTGATGAAGGCAATGGTGCCACCGGAAACCCCTGGAACGATATCAGCGGCACCCATGGCGATTCCCCGAAGAAACACGGCTGCAGGGTGGTGGCTGCGTGCAATATCGTTTTCCAGGATTGGTTTACTTTCTGAAGAGTCGACCATGATTATCGGACAACCCCGCCCAGAAGCGGCACAAACCGGACCGGTTCCAGCTCCTTGTGATCAAAGCGATCTCCCCGCCGGGTTACCTGCACCAGCACCTGGTTCTCCTCACCGACAGGGGCAATCAACACGCCACCGTCTGCCAGTTGGGCGAGCAATTCGGCTGGAACTTCAATGGGTGCTGCGGTCACGATAATGCCGTCGAAAGGGCCACGTTCAGGCCAGCCCATGCCACCATCAGCATGTTTCAGGAACACGTTTCTGGCGTTCAGTTGTCGCAACCGGTCCCGGGCCCTGTCCTGAAGCGCCTTGATACGCTCGACGCTGTAGATTTCGGCGAACAGGCGGGAGAGCACCGAGGTCTGGTAACCGGACCCGGTGCCAAGCTCCAGGACCCGTGAGGGCCCGTGGGCAAGCATTAATTCAGTCATGCGGGCCACTATGTAGGGCTGTGACAAGGTTTGGCCGTAGCCAATCGGTAGCGATGTATCTTCGTAGGCTCTATGGGAAAGCGCCTCATCCAGGAAAATGTGCCGTGGCACCTCTCCCATAATCTCAAGTACCCGGTCCGACTCGATGCCGGCTTCCCTGAGGCGCTGAACCAGTCGCATCCGGGTGCGTCGGGAGGTCATCCCGATGCCTTCGAGCTGCGCTGTCATCCCCGCCCCTCCAGCGAAACCTCCAGGGTATCGACCCAATCCCGGAGCCGTGAGAGCGCCTCATGCCGGGTCATGTCGATGTGAACCGGGGTAACCGAGACATAACCTTCACGTACGGCATTGAAATCAGTGCCGGGACCGGCGTCACCGCCGACACCTGCCGCCCCGATCCAGTAACGCTCTTTGCCGCGAGGACAGGTCATCGGGACGGCACCCTCTGCCCGTTCCCGGTGGCCGAGGCGCGTCACCCGAATGCCAGCCAGTTCCTCCCAGGGAACATCCGGGACATTCACGTTGAGAATGGAGCGAGGCCCCAGCACCAGGGGACGCTCGTTCTCGAGCAGCACCCGGACAACCCGTGCGGCGGTCTCGTAGTGAAAGTGGCCATCGTTGACGAGGGAGACGGCAATGGCAGGAAGTCCGAGGTGGCGCCCCTCGGTTGCTGCTGCAACGGTACCGGAGTAGATAATGTCGTCGCCAAGGTTGGCGTGGGTGTTGATACCCGACACCACCCTGTCGAACGGCTCACGGAACAATCCGTTCACCGCCAGATGCACGCAGTCGGTCGGTGTTCCATCGACCGAACGAAAACCGTTGGGATGTTCCTCAACCGTCAGGGGGCGATTGAGCGTCAGGGCGTTACTGGCGCCGCTGTGATCCCGGTCAGGCGCCACGACCTCAAGCTCACCCAGTCCTTTTAAGCCATCAAACAGGGCTATGAGCCCCGGTGAATGAACGCCGTCATCATTCGACAACAGAATACGCACAGTGTTCTCCGCTAGCCTTGTTGTTCGTTGTGTCGGCCGAGGCTCATGTCCTCAAGCTCGAAAATATCACTCAAAATCGTTGTCGCGTACTGGCCGGGCGAAAGAAAAAACGCCAGCTCCAGACAGTCCTCAGCGACCCACTGCCAGGAGAGGCTCTCCGGTTTTACCGCCAATGGCCTTCGCTCCGGTTTCATCCGGGTGACCGAAAAAAGGGCGGCCAACTCCGGGGTTTGCTCGACAATGCCCCGCTCGAAGGTTTCCAGGGGCCCGGAAGCGGTGGTGCCGCCGTCACCCCACAGTGGACCTGTCGCTCCTGCCTCGGCCCAGCTGCCATCGTCTACCCGAGCTGCCAGCACCTCATTGAACAGCCAGGAGCGCGCTGCCGAAAAATACAATACGTTTTTCGAGCCGTCGCTGCCAGCTCGCTTTTTGCCACCCCGGCCTTTTCCGCCGGACCGGCCACGTCGGTTCAGGGTAGCGGGATCGAGATGCACCGCACGGTCAAGGTTAGCGCCATCATTGCCAAACCGTTGGGGGCCAAAGTAGTTTGGAGCCCCAATATCGCCCAGACGCTCCAGCGCTCGGTCAATAACCTGGTGCTCACCGGAGACGGCCCTCAGGGTAATCGTGAAGCCATTACCCCTGTGCTCCCCGCGCCGCAATTTCCGCGCCTGCCGCGAAACCGCCAGAACCGGCCAGCGTAGGCCAATCTCCCGGATCAGAGCGGTGTCCTGATCCTCGTTTCCGGGACGGTACAGACTGAACCACTGGCGGGTCACAGCATGCCTATCCTTGAGCCCACAGAAACCGACATCAAAGTGACGACACCCGGCGATCCTGGCCAATTCGCGGGCAACATACTCTGTGTTATCACCCACTTTCTCCAGTTTCAAACAAAGATGCTCGCCAATACCTGCGATTACCTCTCCCTCGACGGCCGGGCTGCTCTCCGGTAGCTCCAGCAATTCGTCGACAATGAAATCGCCCGGGGCGGTTTTCAGGCGGCCAGAGGCAATACGACCGCCGCTGGAGGTTGGCCCGTCAATGCGCCAGCTGCTCAAGATTCCACCGGTTCAAGCAGGCAGATCGCCTGGCAGGCAATGCCTTCCCCGCGCCCCGTAAAACCCAGCTTTTCCGTGGTGGTGGCTTTCACGCTGACACGACTGGCCGGCACGCCCAGATCTTCGGCAATGTTCAAACGGATGGCATCGATATGGGGTGCCATCTTGGGAGCCTGGGCAATGATTGTGGTATCCACGTTAACGACGGAGAAGCCCTCATCCTGGACCCGGTTCACAACCCGACGCAAAAGGTCCCTGCTGTCGGCCCCTGCCCACTCGTCACTGGTATCCGGGAAGAAATGCCCGATGTCGCCAAGCGCGGCAGCGCCCAGCAATGCATCTGCCAACGCATGCAGCAGGACATCACCATCAGAATGAGCCTTGAGCCCGTGGGAATGCGGAATGCTTACGCCGCCAATAATCACAGAGTCGCCTTCGCAGAAGGCGTGGACATCGAAGCCCTGACCAATACGCATAATGTGCTCCGGAACACTCCGAAAGTTCAGAATTGGCTCAGAATGAAGCCTGCCAGTGCCAGATCTGCGGGCACGGTGATCTTGATATTGTCCGGCCGCCCTTCAACCACCACCGGCATGTTACCGGAAAACTCCACCGCGGAGGACTCATCGGTCACCGGAAGGTCCCGGGCAAGAGCTGCCTCCAGAGAATCAACAAGAATACGATAGCGAAACATCTGGGGCGTCAGAGCCCGCCACAACCCCGTGCGATCAACGGTCTCAATCACTTCCGGAAGCTCAGCAGTAACGGCTTTCTTTAAAGTGTCGGCAACCGGCGAGGCAAGCAGCCCCCCGACAGGATGGCTGTAGAGCCGGTCAATCAGATTTGAAAGATCCCGGGTATCAAGGCAGGGCCTCGCCGCATCGTGCACCAGAACCCAGTCGTCATCTTTCACCTGTTCCGCCATGGCGTGCAGCGCCGACAACACCGAACCAGCTCTTTCGGAACCGCCGGTACAGGTCTGGATTCGGCTATCGCCGCTGGCTTCGGTATCCGGCCACCAATGGTCGGCCGGGTGCAATGGCACCATGCAGCCGGAAAAAGGCGCGGAATCCATGAGTCGGGAAAGGGTGATGTCGAGAATGAAACGCTCGCCAATCCGAAGGTACTGTTTCGGTTGCTCAGCCTGCATACGCTGGCCGATGCCGGCGGCAGGAACAATCAGCCAGAGTCTCGGGGAAGGCATAGACAATCAGTTTTCAACAACCAGGAAAAAGGTCTCGTCGTCTCTTATCAGGCCGAGGTTCATTCTGGCCCGTTCTTCAACGGCGCCCTGCTCGTTACGCAGATTCCTGACTTCCGCATAGAGACGTTCATTGCGGGTAGCCAGCTCGGCATTTTCTTCACGTTGCTCGGCAATGGACTGCTCCAGAGCCCATACCTGCGCAAAGCTGCCCTCCCCGACCCACAGGCGCACCTGCAGCAGGAGAATCACAACCACCATTAAGGTCCAGAGCAACTTCATTGCCGATTCCGTTCAAAATTCAATCAATCAAAATACCAACGCCGGACGTTGAGTATAGACCTTAGAGTAGATTAGCAACAAATTCTTCTAACTGCCTGTACAAAAAGGCCATCATGTCCGGAATTTCGCCCAGAACACGATGGCCTTAACAGTTTTTCGCCAATTACCGGCCAGACACTCTGCCAGAACCGGTGGGATCAGTCGATCAGCCCTGCCCTTTGATTTCGCTCAGGCCGCGGTAAGGCGCCTTACCGTCCAGCGCTTCTTCGATGCGCAGCAGCTGGTTGTACTTGGCAACACGATCCGAACGGCACAGGGAACCGGTCTTGATCTGGCCGGCGCAGGTCGCCACCGCCAGATCGGCAATGGTGGTGTCCTCGGTTTCACCGGAACGATGTGAAATCACGGCAGTGAAACCGGCATCCTGGGCCATCTTGATGGCATCGAGGGTTTCGCTCAGGCTGCCGATCTGGTTGAACTTGATCAGGATGGAGTTACCCACGCCCTTCTCGATACCCTGCTTCAGGATTTTGGTGTTGGTCACAAACAGGTCGTCACCAACCAGTTGAACCTTGGCGCCCAGTTTGTCAGTCAGCACCCTCCAGCCATCCCAGTCGCTCTCGTCCATGCCGTCTTCAATGGAGACAATCGGATATCGCTCACACAGGCCGGCTAGGTAATCGGCAAAGCCCTCGGAATCGAAGCTCTTGCCTTCGCCGGACAGCTGGTACTGGCCATCCTTGTAGAATTCGGAAGACGCACAGTCCAGGGCGAGGGTCACATCGGTACCAAGCTTGTAACCGGCCTTCTCGACCGCTTCCTGGATAACCGCCAGCGCCGCTTCGTTGGAGGGCAGGTTGGGAGCAAAACCACCCTCATCACCAACCGCTGTGTTCAGGCCCTGGGCCTTCAGCACTTTTTTCAGGCTGTGAAAAATCTCCGCGCCAACCCGCAGGGCTTCGGAGAAGCTCTTGGCGGAAACCGGCTGAACCATGAACTCCTGGATATCAACGTTGTTATCCGCGTGCTCGCCACCGTTCAGGATGTTCATCATCGGCACCGGCATGGAAAACTGGCCAGAGGTGCCGTTGATATCAGCAATATGCTCGTACAGCGGCTTGCCCAGGGAAATCGCTGCAGCCTTGGCCGCCGCCAGGGAAACTGCCAGGATGGCGTTGGCGCCCAGGTTGGCCTTGTTCTCGGTACCGTCGAGGTCCAGCATGATCTGATCCAGAGCACGCTGATCAGCCGCATCTTTGCCTACCAGTGCATCACGGATCTTGCTGTTCACGGCTTCCACAGCCTTCAGAACACCCTTGCCAAGGTAACGGGAAGCGTCACCATCACGCAGTTCCAGGGCTTCCCGGGAACCCGTGGAGGCACCTGAAGGCGCGCAGGCGCTGCCGACGGTCCCGTCTTCGAGGATAACGTCGGCTTCTACTGTCGGGTTACCGCGGGAATCCAGAACCTCACGGCCCTTGATGTTGGCAATCTTGGTCATTCTTCTCTGTCTCCAAGTTCATGTTCAAATTCGGGAGTCAGAGCGAGAGGGAACGGCCCTCTAAATCTTCGCAGGGCCGTTCCCGCTCGCTCCCATAGTCCGCGTAAAACGCCAACACCGCCAATCAGGCGGTGTCGATAGGTTTAAAGCTTTTTACCAGATCATCCACAGCTTTCACCCGCTGCAGGAAGGGCTCAAGCTGGCTGAGCCGCAAAGCACAGGGGCCATCGCACTTGGCTTTGTCCGGGTCCGGATGGGCCTCAAGGAACAAACCGGCCAACCCCTGGGACATACCCGCCAGCGCCAGGTCAGTCACCTGGGCACGTCGGCCACCGGCCGAATCCGCGCGTCCGCCGGGCATTTGCAAGGAGTGGGTCACATCAAACATCACCGGTACGTTCATGGCTTTCATGATGCCAAAGCCCAGCATGTCGACAACCAGGTTGTTGTAGCCGAAGCTGCTGCCCCGCTCACACAGGATCACCTTGTCATTGCCGGCTTCCTCGCACTTGGTGATGATGTGCTTCATTTCCTGGGGAGCCAGGAACTGGGCCTTCTTGATGTTGATCACCGCTCCGGTTTTCGCCATGGCGACCACCAGGTCGGTCTGGCGGCTCAGGAAAGCCGGCAGCTGGATGATGTCGCATACCTGCGCTGCGGGAGCGGCCTGGGCCGGCTCGTGGACGTCCGAAATAATGGGAACACCAAACTTGCTCTTGATGTCCGCCAGAATCTGCAGCCCTTTCTCAAGGCCTGGACCACGAAACGAATTCACCGACGAACGGTTGGCCTTATCAAACGACGCCTTGAAAACGTAGGGAATGCCGAGCTTGCCGGTGGCCTCAACGTAGGCCTCGGCAACCTCCATGGCCAGCTCCGGCGACTCAAGGACGTTCATGCCACCAAAGAGCACAAACGGTTTGTCGTTGGCGACGTCGATTCCCGAAACGTTTACAGTGCTCTGCGCCATGCTCAGGATCCTTTCTTACAGGTCAGTGCTGCCTCAACAAAGCCTTTGAACAGCGGGTGGCCGTCCCTGGGTGTGGAGGTAAATTCCGGATGGAACTGACAGGCGACAAACCAGGGATGATCCGGCGCTTCAACCACTTCGACCAGACGACCATCGGTCGAACGACCTGAGATCTGAAGACCGGCCTCTTCCAACTTTGGCAGGAAGTGGTTGTTGACCTCGTAACGATGGCGATGACGCTCGCGAATGGTTTTCTTGCCATAGCAGTTGGCAATGGTGGAACCTTCGGTAAGCACGCAATCCTGGGCGCCGAGACGCATGGTCCCGCCAAGATCAGATTCTTCCGTACGCTCTTCGCGCTCTCCGGTGGAATCCAGCCATTCGGTGATCAGGCCCACCACCGGCTCCGGCGTGTGCTCGCGGAATTCTGTGCTGTGAGCGTCGGTCAGACCGGCCACGTTCCGCGCGTATTCAATTACAGCAACCTGCATACCCAGGCAGATGCCAAGGTAAGGCACCTTGTTCTCACGGGCATACTGAACCGTGCGGATCTTGCCTTCCACGCCGCGCTCACCGAAACCGCCCGGCACCAGAATCGCGTCGGCATTGGCCAGCGCACCGGTGCCATCACGCTCGATGTCTTCGGAATCGATGTAGTTGATATTGACCTTGGTGCGGGTCTTGATGCCGGCGTGCAGCAGGGATTCGATCAGCGACTTGTACGCGTCGAGAAGCTCCATGTACTTGCCAACCATGGCAATGGTCACTTCCTGCTCGGGATTCATCAGTGATTCAACAACGTTGTCCCACTCACTGAGGTCCGCAGGACGTGCATCCAGGCCGAATCGTTCGATAACGAGCTGATCCAGGCCATGCTCATAGAGCATGCGAGGAATGGCGTAAATGGATTTTGCATCCTGGAGAGGAATAACGGCCCGCTCTTCGACGTTGGTGAACAGGGCAATCTTGCGTCGTGAACTGGCGTCCACCTCGTGCTCGGAGCGGCACAGCAGGATATCCGGCTGCAGACCGATAGAGCGCATTTCCTTGACCGAGTGCTGGGTGGGCTTGGTCTTGATCTCACCCGCAGTGGCAATGTACGGAACCAGGGTCAGGTGCATGAAAAGTGCACGCTGGGGACCGACTTCAACCTTCAGTTGGCGGCAGGCTTCGAGGAACGGCAGGGATTCAATATCGCCTACCGTGCCACCAATCTCGATCAGCGCTACGTCGGCGCCAGCAGCACCTTCAACGACCCGGCGCTTGATCTCGTCAGTGATATGGGGGATTACCTGCACAGTTCCGCCCAGGTAGTCGCCACGGCGCTCCTTGCGGATTACTTCCTCGTACACCCGACCGGTGGTGAAGTTGTTGCGCTTGCTCATCGGGGAGCGGATGAAGCGCTCGTAGTGGCCCAGATCGAGGTCTGTTTCCGCGCCATCCTCGGTGACAAAAACCTCACCGTGCTGGAACGGGCTCATGGTGCCGGGGTCCACGTTGATGTACGGGTCCAGCTTGAGAATAGTGACCTTCAGGCCGCGTGCCTCGAGGATCGCAGCCAGAGAGGCTGATGCGATACCTTTCCCCAAGGAGGACACGACACCGCCGGTGACGAAAATATAACGCGTCATGCAGATTCCGTGATTGTCTGGTTCGGTGAAGGAGGGAGATTGTCATCTCAAGATGGGACGCCAGACTACCAGAAAGGCCCCATTGACTCAATCACATTCCCGCTCTACGACCAGCCGCCAACCGGCGGCATGGGCGCCTCCCGAGTATTGTTCAGAACACCATAAATCGCCAATGGCAATGAGCTCTGCTGCGTCCCCGGAACCCGCGAAAACCAGCGGCAGACGGGTTCTTTCCCAGGGTGGAACGCCGACTTCCTGCAGCCATTTCTTGAGCGAACGGGACGGTCCATCGGGACGGAAACGGACCCGCTCGCCACCCTGCCTCGTAAATATCCGTATTGGCGGCAACGACTGTTCCGGGGTAACGACAGATTCCAACCTGAGGGACCACTCTCCCCACGCCACGCCCTCCCCCGGCTCGAGATCGACCGGAGCGTCCGGTAAAGGGCCGCGGTCGGGAACCAGGCAAAGATCACCCTGGAAACGTCGCAGACTGAAACCGTCGGACCGGAACTCCGGCTCCCGATCCTCTGCGGCAAACAGCAGGTCCCGAATGACCTGCTGCCAGTCACCAGGGGTGGGCGCATGAAACCCGCGTTCCCGTGCCCACCAACGGACCAGATTCTTCTGCTCCGCCAGAGGCAGTGTTTTCAGGCCATCAACGGGGAGACGGTCCCGGTCGCCGCCGATTGCCTGCCACTGCAAAGCGGCCAGCTTACGGTTCAGCGCTTCGCTCTCGCCACAGGATTCCGCCGTGTGCCGCAGCCTGCGATTCAACCCCGGCCAGCGATCCCGCAAGAGCGGCAACACAGTGTGACGGAGGAAATTCCGGTCAAATCGCTGGTCGGTATTGCTGGGGTCATCAACCCATGACAGGCCAGCGACCCGGGCCCAGCGCTCGAGTTCGGCCCTCTCAAACCCGAGCAGGGGCCGGACGAGGGTCGCGGTGCCCAGCTCACGACTGGCCGGCATGCCCGCCAGCCCGGCCACACCGCTGCCCCTGAGCATCCGGAACAGAACGGTTTCCGCCTGGTCATCCCCATGGTGAGCCATCAAGACCAGGTCGCCCTTCCCGACCAGCGCCTCGAGGGCGGCATAGCGGGCCTTGCGGGCGGCTTCCTCTATACCCGCACCCGAGCTACGGCCACCATCGACGGTTACCCGCTCAACCACAAGCGGCACGCCAAGTCGCTCACATTCACCGCGACAAAACGACTCGGTATCCGATGCATTGGGTTGAAGCTGATGATTGATATGGATCGCCCGGACAGCGCCGGAACAGCCATGGCAGTGGGCTGCCAGGTGCAATAACAGGGTGGAATCGAGGCCGCCGCTCAGGGCGACCCAAAGACGGGTGTGATCGGGGAGTTCTCTGACCGGGGCACACAGGGCCTCCGGCCAGCGGAATCCTGAACCGGGCTCAGCGCCCGGTGTCATAGCGGGTCAGCCGCTCGTAGCGGCGGGATACCAGCTCATCCAGTGGCAGGCGGCTGAGCTCAGCGACGCCTTTCGCCAGAACCTCTTTGAGGGATTCCGACATTTTTTCAGGGTTGCGGTGAGCACCGCCGAGGGGCTCGGTTACCACGTTATCCGCCAGCCCCAGATCTTTGAGCCGGTCAGCCGTAACACCCATGGCCTCCGCCGCCTGGGCAGCGTATTCGGCACTTTTCCAGAGGATCGACGCACAGCCCTCTGGGGAAATCACCGCGTAGGTGGAATACTGCAGCATGTTCAGCTGGTCACAGACACCGATGGCCAACGCGCCACCGGAACCGCCCTCACCGATCACTGTGGAGATAATGGGTGTCTTGAGGCGGGACATCACGGCCAGGTTGAAGGCAATGGCCTCACTCTGCCCACGCTCTTCCGCACCAATGCCAGGATAGGCACCCGGCGTGTCGATGAACGTGAGAATGGGCATCTTGAACCGCTCGGCCATTTCCATCAGGCGCAGGGCCTTGCGATAGCCCTCAGGGCGCGGCATACCAAAGTTGCGCTTTACCTTGTCCCGCACTTCCCGGCCCTTCTGATGACCAATCACCATTACCGGCTTGTCGTCCAGCCGGGCAGTACCCCCTACGATCGCCAGGTCGTCTGCATAACGGCGATCACCGTGCAGTTCATCGAAATCCTCAAACATGGATTCGATGTAGTCCAGGGTGTAGGGCCTGCGGGGATGGCGAGCCAGTCGGGCAACGTCCCAGGGCTTGAGATCGGAGAAAATGCTCTCTGTGAGGCTGACGCTTTTTTTCTTCAGCCGGGTGATCTCGTCGGTGATATTGATGTCGGTGTCATTGCCAACCATCCGAAGCTCTTCAATCTTGGCTTCCAGGTCGGCGATTGGCTGTTCGAAATCCAGATAGTTAGGGTTCATGATGTTCCATCATTTTTTGCCAGGCGGGAAAATGCTCCGCCAAACCAGAATTTACACAAAGATAGCAGCGCCCGGTCAGTGGCTAAAGCGGACATTGGTATGAGTCCGCTATCTGACAAACTTTTAATTTTCAGCTTACTCAATCATAGACCAGTTCTACCGACTGGTCGCCTACGAGGTAACGGAGCTCCAGTAGCAGGTTGTCATCCGGCTGCACCCGCCAGGATTCACCCAGCTCGATCCGGGTGGACGCCTCGGGGCTGCTGTACTCAATCCAGACCGGACTGCCATCACAGCGGAACGGCCTCAGGGTGGTGTCCAGTTTCTCCAGCAGTCCGTTCTGCAGCTGATCGGCGTGCAGGTTGAGCTTCAACCCGCGGCTAAACTGCTGACGAGCGCTCGCGACATCCATCACCGAGCTCACCCGCATCTTCATCTGGCCGGAATAGTCGTCGTGGCTAACCTGCCCTTCCACGACAATCACCTGATCTGACTGCAACAATTCCCGGTTCTCAAAGAAGGCTTCCGAGAACAGGGTCGCCTCTATCCGCGCGCTCCTGTCATCCAGAGTAATGAAACACATGGTGGAGCCGGTGCGGGTTTTCATGGTGCGCTGCGCAACCACCAGCCCCGCGACCCGCTGGGGAGACTTGTTCGGCTTCAGATCGGCAATGGAGGAGCGGACAAACCGCCGAACCTCTTTCTCATACTCATCAAAAGGGTGGCCGGTCAGGTACAGCCCCAGCGTGTCTTTCTCACCTTTCAGCCGTTGCTTCTCGGGCCACTCGCGCACACCGGCCACGTCCTCGTAAGGATCGCCACCATCGCCCGCCTCGAGCATTTCACCGAACATATCCATCATGCCAACGGATTCGTTACGGGATTGCTGGTCGGCCTGCTGCACGGCCTTGTCAATGCTGGCCATCAGCTGGGCACGGCTCGCGCCAAGCTTGTCCATGGCGCCAGAGCGGATCAGCGCTTCCATGGCCCGCTTGTTGACCTTCTTGAGATCAACCCGCCGGCAGAAATCGAAGATATCCTGGAAAGGCTCGCCATCGCCACGACCTTCCACGATGCTCTGGATCGGGCCCTCGCCCAGGCCTTTGATAGCACCGAGGCCATACACAATCTGGCCTTCGTCGTTAACGGTAAAGGTGTATTCCGAGCGGCTGACGTCAGGTACCAGAAGATCCAGCTTCATGTTCCGGCACTCTTCCACCAGCGTGACCACCTTGTCGGTGTTCTGCATATCGGCAGTCAGTACCGCGGCCATGAACTCTGCCGGGTAATGGGCTTTCAGCCAGAGTGTCTGGTAGGACACCAGTGCATAGGCGGCGGAGTGGGATTTGTTGAAGCCGTAGCCGGCAAACTTCTCTACCAGGTCAAAGATGTTTTCGGCCAGGGTCGTGTTGATCCCGTTCTGCTCACAGCCATCCAGGAAAAACTGCTTCTGCTTGGCCATTTCCTCGGGCTTTTTCTTACCCATGGCGCGTCGCAGCATGTCCGCATTACCAAGGGTATAACCGGCCATCACCTGGGCGATCTGCATGACCTGCTCCTGGTACAGGATAACCCCGTAGGTGGGCTCCAGAACCGGCTTCAGGCCTTCATACTGGTAATCCGGATGCGGGAAGGACATGGGTTGGCGGCCGTGCTTACGGTCGATAAAGTCGTCCACCATGCCCGATTGCAGCGGCCCCGGCCGGAACAGGGCCACGAGGGCGATCATGTCTTCGAGGGAGTCCGGTTGGAGACGGCGAATCAGGTCTTTCATGCCCCGGGATTCCAGCTGGAACACCGCCGTGGTTTCCGCTTTCTTGAGCATGTCGAACGAGGGCACGTCATCCAGCGGAATCTCGTTGATGTCGAGCGGCTGCATGCCCTTCTTTTCCCGGCGCGGATTGATCATGTTCAGCGCCCACTTGATGATCGTGAGCGTCCGCAGGCCCAGGAAGTCGAACTTCACCAGGCCGGCGTCTTCCACGTCGCCTTTGTCAAACTGGGTCACCAGGCTTCCGCCCTCGTCGTCGCAGTACAGGGGCGAAAAATCGGTGATCTTGGTAGGCGCGATCACCACGCCGCCGGCGTGTTTACCGGCGTTCCTGCACACGCCCTCGAGCTTCAGGGCCATTTCCCAGATTTCCTGGGCTTCCTCGTCGTTCTCGAGAAACTCGACCAGCTGTGGCTCCTGCTCCAGAGCCTTCTCCAGGGTCATGCCCGGCTCGAACGGGATCATTTTGGACAGCTTGTCGGCCAGGCCATAGGATTTGCCCTGCACCCGGGCAACATCCCGCACAACCGCCTTCGCGGCCATGGTGCCGAAGGTAATGATCTGCGACACCGCCTCTCGTCCGTATTTCTGGGCGGTGTATTCGATCACCCGGTCCCGGCCCTCCATGCAAAAGTCGACGTCAAAGTCGGGCATGGAAACCCGTTCCGGGTTCAGGAACCGCTCGAACAGCAGGTCATATTCTAGTGGATCCAGGTCAGTGATCAGCTGGGCGTAGGCCACCAGCGAGCCGGCACCGGAACCCCGGCCTGGCCCCACGGGCACACCGTTGTTCTTGGCCCACTTGATGAAGTCCATCACGATCAGGAAGTAGCCCGGGAACCCCATCTGGATGATGATATCCAGCTCGAAGTTCAGGCGCTTGTAGTAGGCCTCGCGTTTGGCATCGTATTCCGGATCGTCCTTGCTGAGGGTCTTGGCCAGCCGCTCTTCCAGCCCCTCCTCGGAGACCTTTCGGAAATAGTCGTCCATGGTCATGCCATCGGGAATCGGGTAATTGGGCAGGAAATACTCACCCATCCGAACCTTCACCGAGCAACGCCGGGCAATCTCCACGGTGTTCTCGATTGCTTCCGGGATGTCGCTGAACAGCTCGATCATCTCATCGGCGCTGCGCAGGTACTGCTGGTCACTGAACCGGCGATCACGGCGCGGATCATCCAGGGTACGACTCTCACCGATACAGACCCTGGCCTCGTGAGCCTCAAAGTCTTCCGCCTCCAGGAAGTGCACATCGTTAGTGGCAACCACCGGAAGGCCAAGAGCACCGGCCAGCTCAACACTCAGGTGCAGGCAGTCTTCGTCTCCTGGACGACCGGTGCGCTGTAACTCGAGGTAGTAGCTATCCGGGTACAAATCCATCCAGTAACGGGCGCGCTCGCGGGCCAGTTCCGGTTTGCCCGCCATCAAAGCCTTGCCCACATCGCCCATTCTCGAACCAGAGAGCGCAATCAAACCGTTCGGCCGAGCCTCAAGCCATTTGCGCTGGATGATCGGCTTGCCAAACCGCTGCCCCTCGGTATACCCCAGGGAAATGATTTCGGTGAGGTTGAGATAACCGTCGTTATCTCGCGCCAACAGCGTGATGCGGAACGGATTCTCGGGCTCGTCCGGATTTTCCAGCCACAGATCGGCGCCAATGATGGGTTTGACGCCCGCGCCCATGGCCGCCTTGTAAAAGCGAACCAGCGAGCACATGTTGGATTGCTCGGTCAGGCCAACAGCCGGCATGCCCAGCTCGGCAACGCGCTTTATCAGCGGTTTAACCCTGACCAGGCCATCCACCATGGAGTATTCGGAATGGACGCGGAGGTGTACAAAAGTCTGCGACATAACGTCAGGTTATTCCTGCTGTGTAATTCAGTTGGGGCGGCCGGCTCAACCGCCGATCACGGCCCGGAGTTCTTCTTCGGTCTGGGGTCCAAAACGGGTCTCTACCAGATCGCCGCCCGGATTAACCAGAAAAGTGGCAGGCAGCGCGACCGGTAACTTCCAGCCGAACCCCGGCCCTGGATCGTCCGCCAGCATGGTAAATTCAATGCCCATACGCTCGCCCAGTTCGACCAATGCGTCGCCCCGCACCCCATCAAAATTGACGGCGAGTACGGTAATGTCGGGCGCCTTGTCCAGCTCATTGAGCTCGGGAATTTCTTCGAGGCACGGTTTGCACCATTCCGCCCAGTAGTTAACCAACACCCACTGGCCGCGCAAGGTGTCCCAGTTCAGTTTTGTGCCTTCTGCCCGCTCTAGCTCGATTTTCTGGCAGCCGGACATCGCCAGAATGAGCAGCGCCACGGCCAGAACATGCAGGCCGGAACGCCTACGGACAGAATCAGGGTACTGCACTGGAAAACCTCCTGTTAGACTACCGGCCACAGAAATCGTGGACTCCATTCAGACAATCAGGCACGAAGATGACAGAACCCACCCGGATTTTCCACAACCCTCGCTGCTCGAAATCCCGCCAAACCCTTGAACTGCTTACCGAACGGGGAATTGAGCCAGAGATTATACGCTACCTGGAAACACCACCGACAGAGCAGGAGCTCAAGGATATCCTGAACGCACTGGATCTTCGCCCCCGCGAACTGATGCGCACGAAAGAAAAAGAGTATAAAGAACAGGGCCTGAACAGCCCCGACCTGAGCGACGAACAACTCATCGCCGCGATGGTAGCAACACCGAAACTGATTGAACGACCGATTGTAATCGCCAACGGCAAAGCAGCACTTGGCCGGCCACCGGAAAACGTTCTCTCGATCCTGTAACGCCGAACAATCTCCTCCAGCCAGATCAGAAGGATCTCTGACGATGTCCGATCAATTGCCCTATGTTCTCGTGCTATTTTACAGCCGCACAGGCCAGACTGCGGAGCTGGCCAGCCAGATTGGTCGTGGCGTGGCCCGGGTAACAGGCATGGAAGCGAGGTTGCGGGCGGTACCGCCGGTTTCACCGGACACGGAAGCGTCCCTGCCCGCAGTTCCGGACTCTGGAGCGCCTTACGCCAGCAAATCCGATCTCGCAAATTGCGCCGGCCTGGCCATCGGCAGCCCCACCCGCTTTGGCAACATGGCAGCGCCCCTGAAGCATTTCCTCGACACGACCGGCGACCTCTGGCTGAGCGGAACCCTGGAAGGCAAACCGGCGGGCGCATTTACCTCTACCGGCAGCCTCCATGGCGGGCAGGAAACGACTCTCATGACCATGATGATGCCGCTGCTGCATCATGGCATGGTGGTCTGTGGTCTCCCCTACTCGGAGAAGAGTCTCGGCGAAACGGACACCGGTGGCACACCCTACGGCCCTACCCACTGGGCCGGAACCGGCGAACAGCAACCCCTGAGCACGCATGAGAAAGCCCTGTGCCAGGCCTTCGGCGAACGTCTGGCGCGACTGGCGCTGAAACTCGCTGACTGATACGCGACCGGGCGCAGGACGTACTTTGCTCTACACTTATCGATTCCGGAACACACTATGCTGAACAACCCGAAGGCCCGCGTCACTGTGCGGGCGACGATCGCCCTTTACATCGGCGTGCTTGCCACCCTGCTGATTACCACGTTCTACCCGGCTCCCGTCGAGGGTGTTTCAATACCCCTGATGCTGGCGGTGAAACTGGTCCCGCTTCTGCCCTTTGCGGTCACGGTCTTTCGCGGTCACAATCGGGGCTATATCTGGATGTCCTTCGTGGTGATCTTCTACTTCACTCAGGCCGTTGTTTCGGCATGGCTGAGCGAAGGCGCCCCGGGGCCGGTCATTTTGACGGTACTGACCTTCCTGTTGTTCACTGTTGCCATGATTCACCTGAAGGTGAACCGGCCGGTGGCAGACGGAAACACACCCTGAAGACCTGGAACTGACCCTCTATGGCTGACACGAGCAACTCCGGAACGGTGCAGCGGCCACCCGCGCCGCCCAGAAGTACCCTGACCCTGAGAGATGTCTGCACCGCGCTTGTTACCAGCGGGGAAATCAGCCAGGAAGACGCAGAGCGGGTGTTGTCGGCCAACCTGGGCGCGGCAACCGGCGACGGACAGAAAGGCAGGCGCCACCCGCTGGAACTGGTGGCGATTGCCGCGCTGACCAGCCAGAAGAGCAGTCGCACCCTGGATCTGGATCGGCTGACTCACTGGCTGGCCGACTGGGCGGGGCAACCCTACTACCATATTGATCCCCTCAAGATCGACACACCCGCCATTGCCCGGGTGATGTCTTACGCCTTTGCGCAGCGCCATGGCATCCTGGCCGTTGAGATCGGCGCCGATGAGGTGCTGATCGCCAGCACAGAACCTTTCAAGAGCGATTGGGTGCAGAACCTTCAACAGGCCGTTCGCAAGGATATCCGGCGCGTTGTCGCCAATCCCGAGGATATCCGCCGGTACACAGTAGAGTTCTACCAGCTCGCCAATTCCGTCAGCAAGGCCAGCGGCAGCCAGGGCCCAGGTGTTGCCGGCAACCAGAATTTCGAGCAGCTGCTCGATCTTGGCGCCAGCGAACACCCGGACGCCAATGACCAGCACGTCGTCAAGATTGTCGATTGGTTGCTTCAGTACGCCTTTGACCAGCGTGCCTCGGATATTCACATCGAGCCCCGCCGCACGGTCACCCAGGTCCGGTTCCGGATCGACGGCGTGCTGCACAACGTTTATGAATTCCCCGAGCATGTAGGCGTGGCGGTGACCAGTCGCCTCAAGATCCTGGGTCGCCTGAATGTGGCAGAGAAACGCCGCCCCCAGGACGGTCGCATCAAGACCCGCAAACCCGACAACCGGGAGGTGGAACTGCGTCTGGCCACCATGCCGACTGCCTTTGGCGAAAAGATGGTCATGCGGATCTTTGATCCAGACGTGCTTTTGAAGTCCTACGAGCAACTGGGATTCGGCAAGGAAGACCGCCAGCGCTGGCAGGAAATCACATCCCGCCCACACGGCATCGTCCTTGTCACCGGGCCCACTGGCTCCGGCAAGACCACGACCCTGTATTCGACCCTGAAACAGATTGCATCGCCCGAGCTGAACGTCTGCACCATCGAGGATCCCATCGAAATGGTGGAGCCGGCGTTCAACCAGATGCAGGTTCAGACCAATATCGACCTGACCTTTGCAGCCGGCGTAAGGGCGCTGCTGCGTCAGGACCCGGATATCATCATGATCGGCGAGATCCGCGACCTGGAAACGGCGGAAATGGCCGTGCAGGCTGCCCTGACAGGCCACCTGGTGCTATCGACCCTGCATACCAATGACGCCCCGAGTGCAATCACCCGAATGATGGAACTGGGCATTCCGCCTTACCTGATTCGGGCCACGGTACTGGGCGTGATGGCACAACGGCTTGCCCGAACTCTGTGCCCCCATTGCAAGGCGCCCGGGCCCGCGGACGAACAGGCGTGGCAGACCCTCACCCGGCCCTGGAAAGCGCCGGTTCCAAAGCAGTTCTATCAGCCCGTGGGTTGCCTGGAATGCCGGAACACAGGGTATCTTGGCCGCGCAGGGGTTTATGAAATTATGACGCTGTCTGGCGCATTGCTACGACAGATCACCGATCATTGCGAGCTGGAGCAGCTCAGGCTGGATGCCTACAAGGAAGGCATGAAATCCCTGCGCTTGAGTGGTGCACAGAAAGTGGCCGCCGGCCAGACAACGATGGAAGAGATTCTGAGGGTGACGCCGGAAAGCCAGCGCTGAATGAGGGTCAGGCTCCCGGGCGCAATCCGCACTGGCCCAGTAATTCCTGCCAGGCTTTGGTGTGGGCCATCATGGCCACGTCCAGTTCCCGCCACAGGCTGGCCTCGGCGCCCTGTGAGAGATGCCGCTCATACCAGCCGGCGAAACTTTCTGGCATAACCGCCCGCTGCATTTCCGCCAACTGCTCGAACGGCTCGATGAGCGCCACCCGTCCCTGGGTCACAGTGCTCACATAGGGTTGGATCTTTTCGATATAAACACTGAAAAACATACTCTGAACAATATCCGACTGGTTGTTCAGCTGGCCGTTAATACACAGAGGCTTGCCTTCAATTCTCTGCTTGAGCAAATTCGTCCCGTCCTTCAGCCTTGCAGTCAGAAGAAGCGCGCTGTTGATCAACTGACCGGCGCGGTATTCTGCCTGCCAGCGCTGATGAACGTCGCCGGCAAAGTCGAGGGAAACGGCCAGATCTTCAGAGTACAAACGGGCCACTGCTGCGTTCAGGCTGTCGATATCAAGGGCGAGATCAGACACCGGATTGCCCTCTGGCGCGACGGGATAGTAGCCCTTGGCCAGGGTAAACAGCTTTTCGATTTCTTCGACGCCCCAGGTGGCATTCCAGATAGCAATGGGCAGGGATTCAAGCTTGCTGTCGATACCACCGGCAAGCTCTTCGGCAAATTCTTCATCTTCTATATCCGGCAGACAGTCCCTGGCCGCTTCGATAAACCGGATTTCATAACGAAGGCGGTTCAGGGGTTGCATAACCCGCCCCATCACCGAGTTTTTCTCACCAACAACGTACTGGAGTTCACAGCCGTAGAGCGATAGAAAATCGAGCATTCCCATGTCCAGTTCGGGCATGGTCAGCACACGGTCACGGCGGCGGGGAAGCTGGCTGGCGGAGGGAATGTCAGAAAACTCGGGATCGGCTTCCAACACGCGGGCCACCCGCTCCACATACTCGTCCATCATGGGACGCGCATCCGAGAACGGGTCGCAACCGGCAATAAGCACGGCGAGAACCGGCGCAAAGATTCTGCAAATTCCGGTTCCGGGCATTCATTCCTCCTGCGATGGCGTTAAAAAGCCCCGGGCCTAGCGCTTTTGCAGCAGGGTATCGACCTCCGCAAAATCACGGGCAACGAAACGTTCGGTTTTCGGCAGATCTCCCTCGCGAACAAGCCAGGCAGTTTGCATGCCGGCTTCCTCGGCTGCCTCCAGTTCAGCTTCCACATCAGACAGGAACAGCACCGTGCAGGCCTCGACGCCCAACTCAGACAGAATATTCCGGTATGAAACGGCCTCTTTCTTGCCACCGATACGGGTATCGAAATAGCCCGAGAAAAACGGCGTAAAATCGCCTTCCGTGGTAAAACCGAAAATCAGCTTCTGGGCTTTCACCGAACCTGATGAATATACGAACAAACGCAGCCCCCGATCATGCCAGCGTTGAAGGTAGTCGGCTGCGTCAGCATAGATGTGACCTTTCAGCTCTCCCTGCTGATATCCCTGCTCCCAGACCATGCCCTGCAGCGTCTTAAGAGAGGTTTCCTTGCGGTCTTCCCTGATCCAGGTTTCAAGCACTTGGATCAGCCCTTCGACATCCTCACGCGCAACGCCTGAAACCTCGGCCACTGCGTCCAGTTGCTCAGACACAGCCGGGCTGTCCTGATGCTGTTCACGGACAAAACGCGGCAGGTGCTCGCTGGCATAGGGAAACAGGACATCGTGCACAAACGAAATAGAGCTGGTGGTGCCTTCGATATCCGTGAGCACAACCCGGATCATTCGGCCGCTCCTGCCAGCGCCTCATAGCGAGGCAGGCGACCGGCGATGTCTTCACCGGTAAAGTCCGCCACCCAGCCCTCGGGGTTGGTGAACAGGCGAATGCAGGTAAACGCAGGTTCCGGGCCCATATCAAACCAGTGACGAGTGCCATCGGGCACACTGATCAGATCGTTTTTCTGGCACAGCACGGCGAAAACCTCGTTGCCGAAGTGCAGGTAAAACAGACCCTGGCCACGGACAAAGAAACGAACTTCGTCTTCACTGTGGGTGTGCTCATCCAGGAACTTTTGACGGAACGCGTCTTTCTGCGGATTGTCCGGGTTCAGGCTAATTACATCCGCGGTCTGAAAACCACAGTCGTGCTTCAGTTTCGAGACTTCCTCGCTGTAGGCCTCAAGGATGTCTTCCTGGGAGGCGTCAGCCGGCAGATCTTTCGTTGGCCACTGCTCATAGCGCACACCGTGGCGGGCCAGAAGCTCCCGTATTTCTTCAGGATTCCCGGTCACTTTGCGTGCCTTTTCGGGCTGGCTCTGGTCGAAAATACTCAGGGTAGTCATGGGCGAACCCTCATGGTTTCAAGCTCACATTCAAACAGGAATTCAAAGGCCTCGACATGGCGCAGGCAATCGGCCATGGTTTTGCCCCAGGTGTACAGGCCATGGCCACGAATCAGGTAGCCTGGCTGTTCCGGATGCTCCCGGAACCATTCGCGAGTGTGCTCCGCCAACGCGTCGATGTCCTGGGTGTTGTCGAACACCGGAACCGTCAGGACTGATTCGTGGGTCTCAACGCCGGTAAACGCCTTCTGCAGCTCATAGCCTTCCAGCGCCAGTGGCTGGCCGGGCTCAAGCAGACGACTGAGCACCGTTGCCTTCACCGAGTGGGTGTGCAGAACCGCGCCCACCTCGGGAAAGACCTCATACAGCACCGTATGCAGCCTTGTTTCTGCAGAGGAGCGACAGTCGCTCTGTACCGGCCGGCCGGCCAGATCGACCACCATGACATCACCCGCCCCCAGCTGCCCCTTGTGACGGCCTGAAACAGTAATGGCGATGTGTTCGGCATCGATGCGGGCAGAATAGTTACTGCTGGTTGCGGGCGACCAACCCTGCTGGTACAGGAATCGACCGGCTTGCACAATCGCATCCGCGGCGACGGCGTATCGAGTTACATCAAACACGAGTTCTCTCCCGGGTTTCAGAGCGCTTGGGACACTCCCATGGGCGCCATTATAGGGACGAACCGGCTCCTCGCAAATGATGCCTTGCGGCAATCAGATCGGCGACAATGGAGACAGCAATTTCTGCCGGTGTCTTGCTCGGAATATCGACGCCAATGGGGGCTCGCAGGCGCTCCAGTGCGTCTTCTTCCAGCCCCAGAGAGGCGAGCCTCTCCCGCCTGGCTTCTGAGGTTCTTCGGGATCCCATGGCGCCAACATAAAAGGCTCTGGAGTGAAGAGCGGCCAACAGCCCCATATCATCGACGCGCGGATCATGGGCGAGGGCCAGAATACCGGACCAGGCGTCGCCAAACTGTGTCGAAATCAGATCATCGGGCAGGCGCCGGTCCAGGGGAATCCCTTCAAAACTCCAGCCGGCGGCGAAGGCCTCCCTCGGCTCACAGAGGGTGACAGCAAAATCCGCCGCGGTCGCGAATTCAAAAACGTAACGGGCGACTTCGCCGGCACCGATCAGCAATAGCCGGCACTCGGGCTGCAAAGTGTGAAGGAGCTGTTGGCCGTCAAAGTGGACCGCGTTACCGGCCCGGGAGACAGAATGCTCCAGCGTCGCTGCCCCGTTTATCGGCACGCGACGAGCCACCGGTTCTCGATCGCGCAAGGCAGCCGCCAATGCCTGAACGTGATCGAGACCCGTCTGCCCCCGGAAGGGTTCAATCAGAAGCCGTATCCGGCCACCGCAAGGCAGCTGGAAATGATCCCGGTCATCATCGGTGATTCCATAATCAACGAAAACCGGATGGTCCGGACCATCTTCCGCTGTGCGCCGGAGCAGGTCCTCTTCCAGACAGCCACCGGACACTGATCCACTCCAGTGACCGGATTCTGCAATCGCCAGCCAGGAGCCAACCGGACGCGGCGAGGAGCCCCAGGTGTCTACTATGGTGCAAAGCCAGGCTCTCTGGCCTTCCGCCAGCCAGCGAGACATTCTGTCTAATACGGTCTGGCGGCCAGTAGCGACCGAATAGGCGACGCTTGAATCAGGCATTGGCTCTCAATGGCAGGCTACGCTGTCGCTTTCCATTGAGCGCAAACAGGGCATTACCCAGGGCCGGGATCACCGGCGGCACGCCAGGCTCGCCGACTCCGGTCGGCGACTCGCTGCTTGCAACAATATCCACCAATACCTCAGGACGCTCGTACTGCCTCATTAGGCGGTAGTCGTGGAAATTGCTCTGCTGGACCTCGCCATTCTCCAGCGTGATTTCTCCATAAAGTGCCGCGGTCAGCCCAAACAGGATACCGCCCTCGATCTGGTCCTCCACGATACGGGGGTTTACGACCTGGCCACAGTCCACCGAGCAGGTGACCTTGTATACCCGGATCGCACCATTCTCGATTCCGGCTTCCACCACCTGGGCAACGTACGTTCCGAAACTCCGAAACAGGGCGAGCCCCCGGGCCCGACCCTCTGGCACAGGCGACTGCCAGTCGGCCAGCCTGACAACCCGGTCAAGCACTTCAAGGTGCCTCGGCTCGTGGGCAATAAGGCGACGACGGAACCGGTAAGGATCCTCACCTGCCTCATGGGCAAGTTCGTCCATGAAGGTTTCGACGGCAAACCCGTTGTGGGAAAAACCTACCGAACGCCACCAGGTAATCGGAATGCCGGGATCGGTGTGGGTATGACGGATATCAATATTGGGGACCCGGTAGGGGTATTCGATAGCCCCCTCAATCGCGGAGTGATCTTTCGGCGTGGCAATGCCTTCGGCCATTAGCCCGACTGAGCCAAGTGTGTCGTACATGAATTTTGGCGCCCAGGGATACTGGGCAGGGGCCGCATTGCGGACATACCAGTCCAGGATCTGAGGACCAACAATCTGGTGATGCCAGCCCTTCAGCTCAGCACCAGACAGGCTAGCTTTCATGCGGTGCAGCATGGCAGGGCGATAGAGATCGTGACGGGTGTCCTCTTCACGGGACCAGATGACCTTAACCGGCCGTCCGACCCGATAGGCCACTGCCGCCGCTTCTTCGATATAGTCCTGCGTCAGTCGACGACCAAAACCGCCGCCAAGAAAGGTCGTATTGATAGTGATATCGTCGGGGCCAAGATTGGTCACCCGGGCTGCTGCTATCCGGCCAAGGTCCGGCGCCTGTGTAGGGGCCCACACCTCCATGCCGTCCTCTCTGTACCAGGCCGTGGCATTCATGGGCTCCAATGTCGCGTGGGCCAGGTAGGGCTGGGCATATTCCGCTTCCACCACCCGGTCGCCCTCCTCCATGGCACTGGCAAAACTGCCCTCACTACGCTCGGACTCTCCGGGATCGTCATCGGCGGCGGCGCGGTAGGAGTCGAATACGTCGCCCGTAGACAGAGACACGGCATCCGAAAAATCCCAGTCTATCTTGAGCGCGTCCTGAGCCTTCCGGGCACGCCAGTATTTGTCGGCAACAACGGCCACGCCACGCTCGATCTTGAATACATCAAGCACACCCGTCATTGCACGGACCTGATCAGCGTTGAAGTCCCGGACCCGGCCGCCGCGTCGGGGAGGCCGTGAAACAACGCCGTACACCATGTCCGGAAGATCGACATCAATCCCGTAAACTGCGGTTCCCGTGGACTTCGCCCGGGCATCGAGTTTGCCTCGCTGCTTGCCAATGTATTTCCATTCGCTCTGCGGCTTGAGCGCTATGTCACCACGCAGCACTTCTTTGGCGGCCAACTCAACCAACTGGCCATAGGCCATGGAGTCGATACCGTTCGGGTGCACCACCCTGCCTTCACTGGCGCGACATTCGGTTGCTTCGACGTTCCATACACGTGCTGCCGCCATAACCAGCATTTGCCGGGCTTCTGCTCCGGCCGTTCGAAGCGGCTCCCAACTGGTCGCAACACTGGTGCTTCCGCCTGTCAGTTGCAGCTTGTACAGAGGATTTCGATACTCCGGCGCCACAGGTGCAAAGCGTGGGGTGATCCGCTCCGGCTGGATTTCCAGCTCTTCGGCAATCAAAGTGGTCAAGCCGGTGTAGGTGCCTTGCCCCATTTCGACCCGGGCCAGGGTGAAGAAGACTTCATCATCGGCAGTCAGTTCCAGCCAGGCATCGGGACGCCATTCGCCCGTGTCCGGCTCATACCCCGTCTGGATTCCCGCGCAGCCCGGCAACGTTATTGAAACCATGAGGCTCCCGGAGGCCCCGGCACTGACCTTGAGGAAATTTCGTCGGTTCATCGCCATGTTATGCGGCCCCTCCCTGAGCGCCGTCTGACGTATCAGCGACGACGGATTCCACGGCAGAAATGATCCGCGAGTAGGTGCCGCATCGGCAAAGATTGCCTGTCATGGCCGCAACAATTTCCTCACGAGAAGGCGCCGGATTGCTGGCCAGAAGGTGGGCCGCACTCATGATCTGGCCTGACTGGCAGTAGCCGCATTGAGGAACGCCGTGTTCTATCCAGGCTTCCTGCAGTGCATGAAGACGACGTCCCTCCCCCAAGCCTTCAATCGTAACCACATCACCACCCGCGGCCATTTCGACCGGTGTCGAGCAGGAGCGCACAGGCTGCCCGTTCAGGTGAACTGTGCAGGCACCACAGAGGCCCGCGCCGCAACCGAATTTGGTTCCCTTGAGCCCCAGCTCATCACGCAATACCCATAGAAGAGGCGTATCCCCTTCAATGTTCAGCGACCGCTCGTCGCCATTGACTGTCAGGCTCACGGCCATCCCAACCCTCTCCTTTACCTGTCTCCGGTGTTGTTTCCGGATTTATTATTGTCGCTACCCCTATGGCAGATACCAGAGTCCTATCTGACGACTTCTTCGCCATCCTTGTTAACCCAGATCTTGCGTTCGCCGGACTCCATCTTGCCGTTTGAGTCCCAGACCTCCCGGTCCGTTGTGGCCTCTTCAACCTTGCCGTTGTCGTTCCAGATAACTCGATCCTTACAGCCCGCCAGTGCCAGTACGGCGAATACAACCAATACAGCTTTTTTCACGACGATAACCTCCGTTCAGCCGCCACCGCGGCTCTTGTTAAGGAATACCTGGGATTGGCAGCCCTAACGGCTGCCGTGGAGTTCACGATTATGCTGCTTATCCCGGTCACTCTTTCGCACCATGACATAAACAGCCCCCGTACCACCATGGTGTTTCTGGGCCGAATGAAAGGCCAGGACATCGTCCAGCTCCGGCAACCATTTGGCGAGGTAGCTTTTCAACTGGGCGATACCATCAGGATTACGCTCGCCCTTGCCATGAAGAATGATGACCGACCGCAGGCCATAGCGCACGCAATCACCGATGAACCTGAAGACTTCGCGACGGGACTGCTCAACGGTCATACGGTGCAGATCAAGGCGGGCTTCGATCGGATACTGGCCCAGCCGGAGCTTTCGAAATACGCCGTGCTGGATGCCTGGCCGCTGCCAGCTCAGGATATCGTGGGCCGTAAGCGGCTCTACCATGTCGGAAGTCAGGGGATTGGTGTCCCGCGCGGGCTTTTCAACAGCCGCCCGTTGACGTTCCAGATGGCCTGGCGTCAGTTCCCGGGGCGTTGTCACCTCGGCCCGGTTGGGCTTGCGGATACGCCGGACGTCTTTCATTTCCTCAAGGAAGCTGAGGCGCTCTTCTTTGGTAGTCATGGCGTTACAATTAATGACCTGTTTCAGGAACCGACTTTACCACCCGGGTAACCGGCCTTAAAGAAAACTGATCTATGTCAGACTTATTGCGACCAAAATCGTAGGGCAACAGATGCTTTGGCTACACTACACTTCAGACGGACAATAATAACCAGCGAGTGACGACGGACATGGCCTCAGCGCACCAGGAAAATGACCGCCCGCAGAACATCCGCGCCATCATGACGTTTTTGCGGGAACACGCGCCTTTCTCCAGCATGGATGACTCCCATCTTGCGCATTTCGCGGAGAACGCCTCCATCCAGTTCTACGCCGATGGCGATATCGTGCTGTCTCCGGATCAGGATGTCGTTAAACGATTCTACGTGGTCAAACAGGGGCGGATTCGTGGCGAACGCCACAACGACAAAGAAGACCGCACGGAAACGACCTTCGAAATCAGCCAGGGCGAGTGCTTTCCCCTCGCCGCCATGATCGGCGAACGGCCAACCAGAACCCTGCATCGGGCAGACGGCGACACCTTCTGCCTCAGCATCGGGCAGACAGCGTTCGTTACACTCTTTGCTGAAAGCGAACCTTTCCGGGATTTTTGCCTGCGGGGCGTCAGCAGCCTGCTCGATCAGGTGAACCGGCGCATACAGTCAAGTGCCATGGCCTCAATCGGGTCCAGCACGTCCCTCGATACGCCACTTGAACGCTATGCCCTGCGCAATCCGATTGTCTGCTCGCCCGATCTGCCGGTGCGTAAAGCCGTGGCCCGAATGCACGAAAACAACGTCGGCAGCATTATCGTTACCGATGAAAACCGTATCCCGACCGGCATTTTCACACTGCGGGACCTTCGCACCATGATCGCCGAGGGCACCGGCCCCCTGGATACGCCCATACAGCAGGTAATGACCAAGAATCCCTGCTGCCTTCCCTCCCATGCGGATGCGTTCGAAGCTGCCATGCTGATGGCGGAGCATCATTTTGCGCATCTTTGCGTCATCGACGATGACCGTAAACTGATTGGCGTGGTTTCGGAACGAGACCTGTTCTCCCTGCAGCGCGTGGACCTGGTAAACCTTGCCCGCACCATTGGCACGGCCACCCACCTGCGCACCCTGGTCAGCCTGCGAACAGACGTATCACGCCTGGTGGATGCGATGCTCGCCCACGGCGCCGACTCCGGGCAGGTGGTCAAGATCATCACCACGCTCAATGATGTAACCGTCAGACGGGTCCTGGAACTGAACATCAAGAAGAACGACCCGGGCATTCCCTTCACCTGGCTGACGTTTGGCAGCGAGGGCCGCCAGGAGCAGACCCTGCTGACCGACCAGGACAACGGCATACTGTTCCAGACGCCGGAAGGGATGACCGCCGAACAGGTCCGGGAAAAGCTGTTGCCCTTTGCGCGAAAGGTAAACGACGAACTGGCCGAATGTGGCTTCACCCTGTGCAAGGGCAACATCATGGCCAGTAACCCGAAACTCTGCTTGAGCGACAAGGAGTGGGACGACTGGTTTATCCGGTTCATTGATGCCTCCACACCCCAGAACCTGGTGTATTCCTCAATTTTTCTTGATATGAGGGCTATCTACGGTCCAACCGAGCCGCTGAACGATCTTCTGGACAAGATCCTCACGCGGATCCGGAAAAACGCCCTGTTCCAGAAAATGCTTGCCGGGAACGCGTTTCAGCGGAAGCCGCCGCTCACCATGTTCCGCAATTTCCGCTATATATCCGAGGGCAACAAGCACTCACTGGACCTCAAGCGTCAGGGCCTGGCGCCGTTTGTTGAGGCAGTGCGGGTTTTCGCCCTGGCGAATGGCGTTGAGACCGCGAACACGCTGGAGCGCATGGATGAGCTGGCGAAAAAGGGCGTCTTCGATCCGAAAGATGCCAACGCCTGGAAGGAAGGTTATAGCCTGATCCAGGCGATCCGCATGCGGGCCCACCAGGAAATGCTGGCAAAGGGAGAGGAGCTCACCAACTACATCGATCCCGACGATCTGAACCCACTCGACCGTCGAATCCTGCGGGAATCTTTCAGGCAGGCGCAGCGGTTGCAACAGAAACTCGAAGTTACCTACCAACTCTGACCTTCAGGCGCGAGACATGCTGGAACAGATCAAACAATGGATTGAGCATCGCCGGGGCGGAAAAATCGGCAGCCACGATCCTGGCAATCTGCCCAACCCGAAAACGCCAGGAGAACAGTTGCTTACGGACTGCCGTCTGATCGTGCTGGATCTTGAAACCACGGGACTGAACCCCTCCAAGGACGAGGTGATCGCTATCGGGGCCGTCGCCATCCGCGGCGGCATTATCCATCTGGGCGACCAGTTCGACCTGATCCTCAGGCGTCCGGAGCTCGACATCCGCGAAACCGTGCTCATTCACGGGATCGGGCCCGAGGCGCTGACCCAGGGGCACGAAATCGAGGATGCCCTTCTCTATCTTCTTGAGTGGATGAACGGCGACCCGATCCTGGCCTACCACTCGGCGTTCGATCAGAAATTTCTGGAAAAGACCCTGAAGGCGCAGCTTGGCTATACCCAGCCTCATACCTGGATGGACGTGGCCGACCTGATGCCTGCATTTTTTCCAAACACCAAGACCGGTGGCAAAGGACTCGACAACTGGGCCGATTATTTCGGCCTTGAAGTCAGCGAACGTCACCACGCCGCTTCCGATGCTCTCGCGACAGCCGAACTTACCCTGGTCGCACTTAATAAGGCGCGGTCGGAAGGGGTAAAAACTCTCAAAGGGCTTTACGACAAGCTCCATTACCATCGGCGCCTGCAAAACATGCATCGTTTCTGAATCGATGCCCGACGGAACATCGCATTTATAGACCGACGTCACGCCAAATTACTGAGAATTAGACCTTTTGCCAATATCTATAAATCGCTTGACCAGTAAAGTCAGTAGGGACAACTAGTCGGAGAAGTACTTATATGAATAATAAATTCTCTAACAGAAGTGCCTCACCAAAAACCCACCCAACCTCCACAACAACAAAACAGGAGTGATCCTATGTCAGCAGGTCATAGCTACGATGCTGAAGCGTACTGGAAGGCGAATCTGCGCCTGATATTCGGGAGCCTGATAGTCTGGGCCCTGGTATCTTACGGCTTTGCAATTCTGCTCCGTCCGATGCTTGCCGGTATTCCGATTGGTGGTACTGATCTGGGCTTCTGGTTTGCCCAGCAAGGTTCCATCCTCACGTTCATCGCTCTGATCTTCCACTACGCGTGGCGCATGAACAAGATCGATGAAAAATTCGGCGTGCACGAGGAGTAAGAACGAATGAGCCAATTTGCTATTAACATCATTTTCGTAGGGGGCTCATTCCTCCTCTACATCGCAATTGCTATCTGGGCCAAGGCCGGAAGCACGAGTGACTTCTACGTTGCCGGCGGCGGTGTTCATCCGATCACCAACGGCGCAGCAATCGGCGCCGACTGGATGTCCGCGGCATCGTTTATCTCCATGGCAGGTCTGATTGCTGCCGGTGGCTACGCCAACTCCACCTTCCTTATGGGCTGGACTGGCGGTTACGTTCTGCTGGCCATGCTGCTGGCTCCGTACCTGCGGAAGTTTGGCAAGTTTACGGTTCCCGAGTTTATCGGCGACCGTTTCTACAGCAAGAATGCCCGCCTCGTAGCGGTTATCTGCCTGATCGTGGCGTCTGTAACCTACGTTATCGGCCAGATGGCTGGTGCCGGTGTTGCCTTCTCCCGCTTCCTCGAAGTTGATTCCACCGTTGGCCTGATGATCGCGGCTGTTGTGGTATTCGTCTACGCAGTAATGGGTGGCATGAAGGGTATCACCTACACCCAGGTGGCACAGTACTGCGTACTGATTGTTGCCTACACCATTCCTGCGGTGTTCATCTCCCTGCAACTGACCGGTAATCCGATTCCAGGTCTGGGTCTGTTCTCGACTCACGTGGATTCCGGCATGCCGATCCTCAGCAAGCTGAACCAGGTTATCACCGACCTCGGCTTCAATGAGTACACCGCCGATATCGACAACAAACTGAACATGGTTCTGTTTACCCTGTCGCTGATGATCGGTACTGCAGGCCTGCCACACGTTATCATCCGCTTCTTCACCGTACCCAAGGTGGCTGACGCACGCTGGTCCGCAGGCTGGGCGCTGGTATTCATTGCCCTGCTGTACCTGACTGCGCCTGCGGTTGCTTCCATGGCTCGCTTGAACCTGATGACCACCATCTACCCGGACGGCACCTCAGCGGAGCCGATCCAGTACGATGAGCGTCCGAACTGGATCAAGGAGTGGGAAATTACTGGTCTTATCCAGTTCACCGACAAGAACGAAGACGGCCGTATCCAGCTTTACAACGACAGCGAAGCCTTCGCGCCTACGGCTGAAGCCCGCGGCTGGAACGGCAACGAGCTGGTCGTAAACCGGGATATCCTGGTACTGGCCAACCCGGAAATCGCCAACCTGCCAGGCTGGGTCATCGGTCTGATCGCAGCGGGTGGTCTCGCAGCAGCACTGTCCACAGCGGCCGGTCTGTTGCTGGCGATCTCCTCGGCGGTCAGTCACGACCTGATCAAAGGTTCCATTAATCCGGCGATCTCGGAGAAAGGCGAGCTGCTCGCAGCACGGATATCGATGGCCGTTGCGATCGTTGTTGCCACCTACCTTGGGGCGAACCCTCCAGGCTTTGCGGCACAGGTCGTTGCCCTCGCCTTCGGTATCGCGGCAGCATCCCTGTTCCCGGCGCTGATGATGGGTATCTTCTCCAAGCGCGTGAACAACACCGGTGCCATCGCTGGTATGCTGAGCGGCCTGACGTTCACCCTGGTATACATCTTCGTGTACAAGGGCTGGCTGTTCATCCCGGGCACCAACAACCTGCCAGACACTCCGGACAACTGGGTGCTGGGCATCTCCCCGCTGTCAATCGGCGCTATTGGTGCGATCGTCAACTTTGCGGTAGCCTTCATTGTATCCAACGCAACTGAAGAACCGCCCGTTGAGATTCAGGAACTGGTTGAAAGCGTCCGTTACCCACGTGGTGCCGGTCAGGCTCAAGACCACTAAGCAACATCTCAGCCTGATTTGTTCGATGAACTGACAGGTTGATACTGAACGGGCTTCCTCAATGAGGAAGCCCGTTCTTTTTTGAGGAAGTCATTATATGTTCTGGACATTTGTCGCTACTGTAGTTTGCGGCCTTGGCGCTGCCGGTATTGCACTGGGTATTCGCGCCGCCACTCGAAACAAAGCCCCGAAGTGGATCATCCCCGTTTTCGCCGGCGCGGGCATGCTCGGCTATCTCATTTACATGGAATACACCTGGTTCGACCAGAAAGAAGCACGCCTGCCGGACGAAGCGGTGGTTGTGAGCACAGAATCCGACGGCATCCTTTGGCGCCCATGGACCTTCGTGCTCCCCTACGTCACCGCATTTTCCACGGTCGACACCAAAAGCATCAGCCGTGATACCAGCAGCGAAGACATCGTCCGGTTTACCCTCTATCGCTTCGAGCAGAAGATGACAGACGCGGTTTCTCATCGCGTTCACATCATTAACTGTGCGACCCGCGAACTGGTACCTCTGGGATCTGACGGAAGCCCGCGAGTGGATAACCTTAAACTGCTCGAGCCCGGAGACCCCCTGTATGAAACCGTCTGCGCCGAGTGATGACTCGTTAGCGTGATGTACCAACCTGCTGATACTGTCGGGAACGCGTAACCATGATTAGTGCCTGGCTGCTGGTCCTCATTTCCATCACCTACATCTCTATCCTGTTCGTGATCGCCTGGGCCGGCGACAAACACCCCGGGTTATATCGCAGGCGCCTGGCACGCACACACATATACGCACTCTCCCTGGCAGTCTACTTCACCTCCTGGACTTTCTATGGCGCCGTTGGACGCGCCACCCAGGAGGGTCTGGGGTTTCTCCCCATCTACCTCGGGCCCTTGCTGGTCTTCGTGTTCGGTGCGCCCTTGCTGCGCCGGATCATCTATATCAGCAAGCGCAATAACAGTACCTCCATTGCCGACTTCATCGCCTCCCGGTATGGCAAATCCCAGCTCCTGGCCGCAATGATTGCAACCTTTGCCCTGATCGGCAGTGTTCCCTACATTGCGTTGCAACTGAAAGCCATTGCGATGGGCTTCAACGTGCTCTCGGCTACCGGAACAGGCTATGAAGAGCTGAGCACGGCGGCCTGGAGTGATTCCGCGTGGTACATCACCCTTGCCCTGGCGGTTTTCACCGTTCTGTTCGGTACCCGGCACCTGGAATCCACCGAGCACCATCGGGGCATGATCCAGGCCGTGGCCTTCGAATCACTGATCAAGCTCGTGGCTTTCGTCGCCGTGGGGCTGTTCGTTGGCTACGGGCTCTATGGCGGGTTTGGCGACCTGTTTGAACGGGCCCGGGACGCGGACCTGATCGGCACCCTGACCACCGATGGTATCGAAGCGCCGGCATTCATTACCCAGACGCTCATTGCCATGCTCGCCATCATCTGCCTGCCCCGGCAATTTCATGTCATGGTGGTTGAAAATACCGATCATCGGGACTTCGAGATTGCCCGCTGGGCGATGCCGATCTACCTGATCGTAGCCAGCGCCTTTGTGCTTCCTATTGCCGCTGCGGGTCTGCTGTCGCCCGAGGCCTCTGCTGGAAACCCTGACATCCTGATACTGCAGCTGCCGATCATGGCAGGCGAGGAATGGCTGGCCATACTGGCGTTCCTCGGTGGCGGGTCAGCGGCTGCAGCCATGGTAATCGTGTGTTCCGTGGCGATTGCCACCATGGTCAGCAACGAGATCATCATGCCGGCCCTGCTGAAATTTTTCCGACCGGGCATGAACCGGCGCACGGACCTCAGCTACCTGCTCCTGAGTATCCGCCGGGTGGCTATCTTTGTGGTGCTGCTCACCGCCTATGGTTTTTATCGGATGGCCGGCGAAGACTACAGCCTGACGGCCTTCGGCCTGCTGTCATTTGCGGCAGCGGCGCAGTTCGGGCCGGCGCTGGTAGGCGGCATTATCTGGCGCCGGGGCAATTACATGGGCGCCGTCTGGGGCCTTGGCCTTGGTTTCCTGATGTGGTGTTACACCCTGCTACTGCCGGCACTGGCCACCACCGGTTGGGTCAACGACACACTGATTGAGCAGGGAATCTGGGGACTGAACTGGACGCGCCCCACTGCCCTGTTCGGGTCCGAGCTGGACCAGACCAGTCACGGCATTATCTGGAGCCTCGGCATCAACACGCTGGTGTACATCGTACTTTCGATGCTGACCCGTCAACGTGTCCGCGAAAAGATCCAGATTGCCTCCTTCTTCCACGATCCGCAGCCCAAAGCGGAAACCGCGCAGCACCAGAGCTGGCAGGGCGAAATACTGACATCCGACCTCCGGGCGCTAACCGACCGGTTCATGGGTGAAGAACGCTCGGAAACCATTTTCCGGAATTACGAACGCCGTAACGCCATCCGTTTGCACCCGCACCGCCCGGCATCGGCGCATCTGATGAAATACATCGAGCGCCAACTGGCCTCGGTGATCGGCGCCTCCACCGCCAGGGTGGTCCTGGAATCGACCCTCACAGGCCGGGACATGCAGATCGAGGATGTGGTCAGCATCGTCGACGAAGCGTCCCAGGCCATGACCTTCAGCCGGGAGTTGCTCCAGTCAGCGATTGAAAATATCAGTCTGGGCGTGTCTGTGGTTAACCACCAGCAGCAACTGGTGGTCTGGAACCACCGGTATCTGGAACTGTTCACCTACCCGAAGGGCTTCGTCAGGGTCGGTCGGCCTGTTGAAGATCTGATGCGCTATAACCTTACCAATGCCAATCTATCTGCCCGCCGGATTGATGAGATCGTCGTCGATCGCTGCACGAGCATGCGTGAGGGACGGCCGATGTCCTACGAGCGCCAGAGACCGGATGGTACGGTGTTACGCATCGATGGCAGCCCGATACCCGGTGGTGGCTATGTCACCACGTTCCAGGACATCACGGCCATGCGCAGAACCGAGCAGGCCCTCAAGGAGACCAACATTTATCTCGAGCAGCGGGTCAAGGAGCGCACCCAGGAGCTTCAGGTCATCAATGAGCAGATGCTGAAGGCCAAATCCGTGGCCGAGCAGGCGAACCAGAGCAAGACACGCTTCCTCGCCTCGGCCAGCCACGACCTTCTGCAGCCGCTGAACGCAGCGCGGCTATTCACCTCTGCCCTCGCCGGCAAAGCCGATGACGGCGAAATGAAAGATCTCGTGGACCACATCGACAGCTCTCTCGGGGCTGCCGAGGAGATCATCAGCACCCTGCTGGATATTTCAAAGCTCGACGCAGGTGCGTTGGAGCCCGATATCGGGGTGTTCCCCGTGAACGAGATCATGCGCCACCTGGCAACCGACTTTTCAGCAATCGCCAAGGACCAGAACCTGGAGCTGCACGTTGTGCCCAGCACGGCCTGGATCCGCTCCGATTCCAAATTGCTGCGTCGTGTGGTCCAGAATTTCCTGTCCAACGCCATACGCTACACGCCGGAAGGCAAGATTCTGCTCGGGTGCCGGCGTCTGAAAGGCTATATTCGTATAGAAGTCTGGGATACGGGTCCCGGTATCCCCGAGGACCAGCTGGCACACATTTTCGAGGAATTTCGTCGATTTCAGCATGGCCGGGATAAAAAGGGCCTGGGGCTCGGTCTCGCCATCGTTGACCGTATCAGCGGCATGCTGAACCACCCGGTCAGCGTCCATTCCGTCCAGGGCCGAGGCAGTGTCTTCGGTATCACCGTGCCAACAGCAGCTCCGGAACAGAACGAGACCACCTCTGCCAAGCCCGCATCGGGCTCACGCAGGGTATCCAACCTCGGCGGCCTGCATTTCCTGTGCATCGATAACGACCCGGCTATCCTGCAGGGCATGGTCGCGTTGCTTGGGAACTGGAAATGTGACGTAACGGCCGCCGAAAGCCTGGAAGACGCCATGGAAAAACTGGAAGGGAATCGGCCCGATATTATACTTGCCGATTATCAGCTGGATGATAACAAGAACGGCCTCGATGCCATGGACAGCATTCGCGGTGCTCTTAATGCCAACATCCCGGGCATACTTATCACCGGCTATATGGCGCCTGAAGTTCGGGAGGATGCCATCAACCGGGGCTACCAGATTCTCTACAAACCGGTGAAACCGGCTGCACTGAGAGCACTGGTTAACAAGCTACTGAAACAGAAGCGCTCATGACCGACACCAAAGCGGACGTCAATCCTTTTGGCAAGCTCAACTATCTCGTGATCGATGACTTCGAAAATTTTCGGTTGTCCATTCGCCAGATGTTGCGCAGTTGTGGCGCTGACACGATCGAGCTGGTTTCCAATGCCAGTCAGGCCATCCAGCACTGTACCTATAATCACGTGGATGTCGTGTTATGCGACTTCAACCTGGGAGAAGGCAAGAATGGCCAGCATATTCTCGAGGACCTCCGGTACAAAAAATTATTGAAGCGCTCATCCCTGTTCCTCATGGTGACAGCGGAGACCTCCAAGGAAATGGTCATGGGGGCGAGGGAGTACCAGCCCGATGCCTATCTGACCAAGCCCATAAACCGGGCTGTACTCGAAAAACGTCTGGGCGCCCTGATCAGCCAGCGCAACACGCTCATGCCCATCAATCGGGAAATCGACCGGGAAAACTACCCGGAAGCCATTTCGCTCTGTCTCCAATTGTTGCCCCGGCAGCCACGTTACAAGACCTGGTTGATGAAAACCCTGGGCGACCTGTATTTCCAGCTGGGGGACCTGGCGCACGCGCTCAAAATCTACGATGACGTCCTTGCGCAACGGGAATTGTCCTGGGCAAGGCTCGGACGCTGCAAAGTCCTGCTCGCCAATCGAAGCTTCGACCAGGCGGTAGACGGCCTGCGAGAGCTTATTGCAAATCATCCGGACTACATGGAGGCCTATGACCTTCTGGCAGAGGGGTTCGAACGGCAGGGCCGGCCGACACAGGCACAGCAGGTACTGGAGAAAGCCATAGAGCATTCCCCCAATGCCCTACTTCGGCAAAAGCATCTGGCACAGCTGGCCGGCTCCAACCAGGATCTCGAAACATCATCCGAGGCCTGGCAGCGCACAGTAGAGCTTGGCACCCACTCGATTCACGACAATTCAGAGCATTACCTCGCCTTGGGCCAGGCACTTTCTGACCTCAGCGAGGGCAATCTTGAAGAAGAAGGCAAAGAAAAAGCCAGGGAAGCACTGACCGTTCTCAAGAAGATGGAAAAACGATTCGAGGCTGAGGAAGGTATCAGTCTGCGGAGCCAGATCGTCCAGTGCCGGGTTTATGCGGGACAGGGTCAGGATAAAGAGGCGACCAAAATCCTCGAGAAGATCAGACCGGAACTCGACAATGCCGCAGCCCTGGATGCCGCAACGGGTCTTGATTACGCCAAGACCCTGTTTCGACTCGGACATGAAAGCGACGCCAAAGCGCTGTTACGAGAGATGTCAGAGCGGTTCAGCAACGAGCCTGACATACTTCAGAAGATTGAAAGCCTCCTTGATGAGCCCGTAGGGTTCCGGCAGAAAATCAAAGCCCGAACTCTCAACCGAGACGGCATAAAAGCGTTCGAAGCCGGGAACCTGCAAGAAGCCGTGGAGATCTTTTCAAAGGCTCTGGAAATCGTCCCGGACCACGCCGCCCTGAACCTTAACCTGGTTCAGGTGCTGATGAAGGAGAATGACAACAGTCCCGGTGACGCTGAGCTCCTCAAACGCTGCCAGACTTGCCTGAATCGCCTGGCAGGACTGCCGGAGCAACACCGCCAACATCGGCGCTATATCGCCTTACAACGAAAACTGAAGGGGCTGATGGTATGAAAGACCAGAATATTGATTTTTCCATGGTACTTGCCTCAGCCGTTCACGATATGAAGAACTCGCTTGGCATGCTCCTTAATTCCCTCGACGAGCTTCGCAGCGAGCACGAGGAAAGCCTCGGGGAATCTTCCCGCTTCAATACCCTGCAGTACGAAGCCGAACGGATGCACAACGATCTGGTGCAACTCCTTGGTATCTACCGGCTTGGCGAGAACAACCTCTCGGCACACATTGAGGAGCACTATGTGCCGGATTTCCTCTCGGAACACCTGGCCAGACACAACCCTCTTCTGCAAGGGCTCGGCATTGATGTTTCCGTGGACGCTGAGGACATAAACGGCTTTTTCGACGAGGATCTGTTGACCGGTGTACTCAATAACACCATCAACAATGCCATCCGCTATACCCGCAGCAGAATCCGGCTTACCGCTGGTGAGAGAGACGGCTATCTGGTGATCGGTGTTGAAGACGACGGCAAGGGATATCCCGACAACATGCAGCACACGGGAACACTCAACTTCAAATCCCTTGATTTCAAGAGTGGCAGTACCAGCCTCGGGCTGTTCTTCGCCTCATCCGTTGCCAGACTGCACAGTGAGGGAAAGCGGAGTGGGTCGATAAAACTCCACAACGGTGGAAGCCTCGGTGGTGGTGTGTTTGAGATCTGGCTGCCCTGATCCAGGTCTTTTCTGGAGGCAATAAAAAACCCCAGCATCGGGGATGCTGGGGTTTTTGGTATTAGGAGCCTGACGATGACCTACTCTCACATGGGCAACGCCACACTACCATCGGCGCTGGTCTGTTTCACTTCTGAGTTCGGGATGGGATCAGGTGGTTCCAGACCGCTATGGTCGTCA